>Ga0307437_1000450_pt1 | contig 32555 bp, 20 predicted proteins | sample SalMarWE160390MG_FD_202146 | JGI IMG/M metagenome (GOLD analysis project Ga0307437, IMG submission 202146) | Salt marsh sediment microbial communities from the Plum Island Ecosystem LTER, Massachusetts, United States - WE1603-90 | ecosystem: Environmental > Aquatic > Marine > Intertidal zone >...
GCGAATACAATCGCCGTTCTTGACCTCAGCTTTGTGGATAGCTGCATCGTTTAGAAATGTCTTGTTGGCTGAATCCAAATCCTCAATTATCCACTTGCCATCCTCTGTACACGCTATCGTGGCGTGCCGTTTTGAAACCGTTCTTTCGGGTAAAAAAACGTGGTTATCGACCCCTCTGCCGATATGAATGGGTCCCTCCGTGAACTGAAACTCCTTTGTATCACCGTCTTTTTGTCTCACAACGAGACGCATAGCGCTGTCCTGCCCCTTCGATTATGTGAATTCTCTAATAGCATTATCTAAAATTCACCATGATTTGTCAAGAAAAGTACTCAGTTTTCTGAATTGTGGCCACTGTTTGTGGCGCTGGACCGACTGAAGGCTTCAAATTGGGCTGTAGGTAGCTACTAATAGCAGTGACACCAATACTGCCAACGGCTTGCATTCTCATAGTGTTTTTCACCTGAAAAATGGCGGAATTCGGCCAATATGTGTTGAAGGAAAGTAAGCTGTAAATTAAAATCCGGCAGGTCGTTATCCATCATTTAACCAAGAGCTTTTCGGATATGTAACGATGTATGTTATACCTGCAATCGATTTGAGGGATGGTAAGTGCGTCAGGCTTATTCAGGGCCAGTATGACCAGCAGATCATCTACCGAGATGATCCTACGGCTCAGGCCCGGCAGTTTCATTCAGACGGAGCAGAGTGGCTGCATATTGTCGACCTGGATGGCGCCAAGGCAGGTAAACCTGTCAATACTGCCACTATATCAGCCATATCTGACCTGCATATACTAAAAATTGAAGTTGGGGGAGGATTACGTGACGAGGCGTCCATAGAAAAGCTGCTCGAAATTGGTGTTGAAAGGGTAATAATCGGCACCAAAGCTGTAAGCGACTTTGATTGGTTCGCCGAGATGGCTGAGAAGTTCAGGGGACGGATTGTGCTTGGCCTAGACGCGCGTGGCTCGAAGGTCGCTACTCATGGATGGACGGAGGATAGCCCGCAGCAGTTGCTGGAGTTCGCAGCCCAGGCGGCACAACTGCCGCTTGCCGCAATAATATACACCGACATAACCAAAGATGGCATGATGACGGGGCCAAATATTAAGAGAACCAGAGAGCTTGTCCAGGCGGTAGGTATACCTGTTATCGCTTCAGGGGGTGTGCGTGAAGTGGACGACATCAAGAGACTTGCGCAAATAGGCGTGGAGGCTGTGATAATTGGCAGAAGTTTATATGAAGGCACACTCAAGCTCTCTGATGCAATAAGGGCAGCAAAGTTGCAGGCTTAAAATTGTAAGAGCTGTTACACACTTGGTCTTTGTAACTTAAACCGACCGATTATTCGTGTCATTCCTGTTGAAAAAAAGGGTCATTTTTGAGTCAGTAATTGTGTCTGCCTAAGTCTTTTGTTCAGGCGGTTCAAATTTGTAGCCTATCTCTCTTATTGTATGAATAAAAATAGGATTGTGCGGGTCCGGCTCAATTTTATTTCTTAATGTGGTTATGAAACGATCTATGCTGCGCTGACCAGTGAAAGAGTCATAGCCCCAAACTCTGTTGAGTATCTCATCGCGTGTTAGAGCTCGGCCTGGCCTTTTGACAAAGAATTCCAGCAGGTTAAACTCTTTAGGCGAGAGCTTGACTTCCTTTCCTTCGCAGGTTAGCTTCCTGGCCGGGACATGAAGTTGATACTGCCCAAATTCGTAAACATCTCGCTCGGTTTGCTTGGCGCGTCTTAGAAATGCCGCCACGCGTGCAATGAGCTCCTTTATGCTGAAGGGCTTGGTGACATAATCGTCTGCACCGAGGTTCAGCCCCAAAATCACATCCGATTCTTCGCCCTTGGCGGTCAGCATTATTATTGGCATACTCAGTCCTTCCCCGCGGATTAGTCTGCATATCTCATAGCCATTTATCTTCGGCAGCATAATATCAAGAATAATCAGGTCAGGCTTTTCGTTAAGAGCAGCATTTAGACCTTCTTCGCCGTCCGCTGCGGTTAGCACTTTGTAACCCTTGAACTCAAAGTTATCCTTTAAGCCCCGCAGCATCGTAGGGTCATCTTCAATTATCAGTATCGTTTCCATTTGGTCCAGGCGGTTGAAATTTGTAGCCGATTCCTTCGATAGTGTTAATGAAGGTTGGATTACTCGGGTCGGGTTCGACTTTGTTCCTCAAGGTTGTAACGGTACGGTCAATGTCTTGTAAGGTAATAAAGTGAGAATAGCCCCATACGTTGTTGCGTATTTCATCACATGTTAGGGAGCATCCAGCCCTTCTGAGGAACAGATGAAGCATTTTAAATTCGCCGGGAGTTAGTTTAACTTCTTTGCCGTCACGCATGAGAGTCCCGGATATGGTATCGAGGCAGCAGTTGCCGAATTCAAAAACTTCAGGTTCCCCTTTTGTTCTGCGTCGCATAAATGCATCGGCTCTGGCCAGAAGCTCTTTAATACTGAAAGGCTTAGTTACGTAGTCATCCGCGCCCAGATTCAGCCCAAGTATAACGTCTGATTCCTGGTCCTTTGCGGTAAGCATTATTATAGGCATATCAAGCTTTTTCTCGCGGATTTGGCTGCATATCTCAAAGCCATTAACTTTGGGCAACATAATATCGAGTATAATCAGGTCCGGATTCTCTGCAAGCGCAGCTTTTAGGCCATGCTCGCCATCCTGAGCGGTCTTTACGTGATAGCCCTTTAGCTCGAAATTATCCTCTAAGCCCCGCAGCATGGCTGGATTGTCTTCAATTATCAGTACACTTTTCATCGAGTAATCCTTTCCCCTATGGATTAATTATAGGCCGGCAGTCTTACAATAAAAGTACTTCCTTCACCGAGTTTGCTCTCAACTGAGATTGTACCTTTGTGGGCATCGACGATAAATTTAGCAATACTAAGACCCAATCCACAACCTTCGACGCTTCGTGTGAGACGGCGGTCTACCTGATAAAACCTCGTAAATATCCTTCTGATAGATCGACGTGGCATGCCCATGCCTTGGTCAGTCACCTGAAAACAAACCGAACCAGCCTCGTTAAAAACCTGCAACTTAATGTGCCTGTCATTATGAGAATATTTGTAAGCGTTATCGAGCAGGTTCACAAGTACTGTCACCATCGCGTCGTGGTCAGCCAGAACGTCTGGCAGGTCTTCCTGGATGTCTATTTCAAATCTGCACCGTCCACCATTAAACTTAGTTTTAACAGCCTCTGCCGCTGCTTTGGCGATAGAATTAGCGCTCGTTTGAACAAGTCGAAAGGCTCGCTTGTTTCTTTCCATCCTGGAAAACGTTAGAAAATTCTCGATCAGTCTTGTGAGTCTTTCGTTTTCCGTTGAGACCAATTGCAAATATTCGGTGACCTGTTGCTGGTCTTTGTAATTACCTTCCAATAGAGTATCTACCAGGACACGCATTGATGCCAGCGGTGTTTTCAATTCGTGCGAAACAGTAGCAATGAAATCGTTTTTGAGCCTGTTTATCTTTATCTGTTTTCCTACAACCTGTGCAGCTAACAAACCGGCTGCGATCATTATGGCAATGGCTAGCAATCCCGTCCACATATACACAACAGCTTGCTTGCCTGCCGTTTTTTCAAAGATATCAAAATCCTTAAAATGAATTTCAACATGCCAACCTGGAAAGAATTGCCCAAGCGTGTTTCTGAGAAAAGCTGGTTTTTCCGGATTTTCCAGGCCGCAGGCGTACATTCCAAGATTGTCTGTTATTCTATAGGAAACACCCAATTCTTTGAGGGCTTGCCCACATACATCGAAGTCAAAATTGAACCTGTCTGCTTTATGTAATAATAAATATGTCTTGTCGCCAGCTTTGTGATATATCCCATAAACCTCTTTCAGCAGATCCAGCTTGCGAAGGCTATTCTCGGGCCAAGAACTAAATGGCGCTGTAAATGCAGGCCAGCCAAAGCCAACAGCTTGTGTCTGCCTGGTCTGAGATAAACCTAATATTATAGATATTTGTCGCTTAAGTTGTTCGGTCCAACCCCATTTAAATTCTTCAATCGTGTCTAGTGTTGCACGCAGTAGTGATACCATTTTGAGTTCATCATCTTCAGACCAAGGTTTTGACACCACTCCGACATAGTACCTGTCAAGAACGCTTACGGCTAATTCTTCGGCTGAAAGCAGCTCCTTTGCCTTCAGAACTTGCGGCTGCAGTTCTTTAGCCCATTCGCTTTGTTTTACAATTTCAATTGCTTTACTCAGAAGAAAAACCCTTGTCTCCGATGGCATCGGTAAAAACCCGTTATCGCCGCGTGGAGTGCTATCGATAGCAGAATTTATCAAGTTTTGTAGATCAGACCGTTTGAGACCGTCTTTGGTTTCACTCTTCAGATTTATGAGCAGGATTCTTGCTCGAGCAATCAGAGCTGCGGAGGATGAACTTATGTTTTCAGGAATTTGCCCATAAGCTATTTTCTCGCACAGGGCAAGGGCCTGTTCAATTATTCCTAATTTTTTTAAACAGCGGACCTTGCCCATTAAAGCACTGTAGTGGGTGTAGTCGTCAACGATAGAATCGGCGATCTGTTCATATAACCTTGCAGCTCTGGCAAAATCCTCTAAGTTAAATTCAACGCCCCATGCTTCGTTTAACTCATCTGAAAATCCTGCTGGGGGTTCTCCGCCTCCGGTGACCGGATAAAGTAACTTTCCATTACTGTCGAAGATGATAATCGCATCACATATCTTTGAGCTGCTTTCCGTGCTTTCTCTGCCCACAAGCCTCTCGAACATCTCGACAGGCCGGCGCTCCATAGCTGCTTGTTGTTCGAGAATTTCTATTCGAGCTGACCAAAGTTCATCAATCCTATTGCTTAGTGTCCCCAGCCGCTGCCTGTAAATGTCAGAAAGTTTTTGCCTGACCGCCAGTCGCTCGTTCTTGACCGCCCGGCTCATAAACCAAAGCAAACATAAAGTAGGCAGTATTACCGCTATCGCCAGCAGTAATACTACCCACCGCATCTGGTTACGACCGTTGCCTAATATCTTCTTGCCTGACCTTTTTATCATCTTCTCTGCCAGGCAAACCTGGCGCCTCTTAATTCACTCGACTCATGCCGGAATTACTTTATTACTATTGAGCCTACCCCTGCTTTTAGGTGCAACCTTCCTGTTCCTGTACCGATAGTGCCAGTGAGTGACTTTCCGACCGGCCAGCCGCCGATCTTGCCGGTGAGTGTGATTGGCACATTTGTATGAAGCGAGCCAACATCTGTTGAAGCTTCCACTTGAGCCGACAGTTGACTTGGGCAGGTAAACTTGATATCGCCTACGTCGGTCTTGAGGTCTGCATCGCACGTAACGCCCACAGTGTCACAACAGCCTGCCTTAATGTTTCCAACACCCACTTCAAGCTTGAGTTGGGGCATAACTTGGCTGCATGTAATCGAGCCGACACCTGCGGATGCCTTTATTCGGCCGGAGATATCTGATACCTTCACGTCTCCTACTCCCGTTTCACAATGAAGGTTGATTTGTCTCGGAGCCGTTATCTCGAAATCCACTATTATGCTACGGTTACGCACAGAGGGTTTATCAACCTTTATGTTTAGCGTATCACCAGACGGCTCAACGCGTATTTTCGTCTCTGCCGCCAATTGCTCAGCCTCTTCTGTCGTGGGAGCCTTTGCTGTGATTTTTGCAATGATGTCGCAGACTGTTACATCAGAGCCGTTTACAGTGATTGAGCCGACATCGGTCTTAACAGCTATTGTTTCTGCTGTTTGAATAGGCGCGGATAGATGTTCGCTCCTTTTGAATTTGGCCCTACAATCGCTCCCGTAGCAGGATATGCCGCAACCTGCGACAGTGATCCAGGCACACAACAAATAAAGCAAGAGAATCTTGACAAGACCCTTTTTCTTCATTTCGCACCTCTTTTTTTATTTCGAATGTGGTCTCGATTTATTTGCCTTTGGAAAGCGATATGATTTCATCTTCCGACAAGGCGTAATTGTAGATGCGCACATCATCTATCAGGCCGTCGTAAAAACGGTCGGTGTGCTCACTGTTCCTTCCTATATTGACAGCGAAATCACCAGTGGCTATGGAACCCGTATGATCCGTAGTACCTTGCTGTAGGCCGTCAACGTACAACCTAAGTTGAGTTCCATTATAAGCTCCAGCCAAATGGTGCCAGAGACCATTAAATGAATTATCCACAGGGTGCCGGACTGCGTACCAATCACCGTCATAGATGAAAAACTCTATACTATTGTCTTCATAGTGCTTTATCGCGTAACCGTGGTCACCTTTGGTTACATAAGGATTATTTTCACTGTTACCAGCATCATCTGTTTTCACCCACGCTGAAAGCGTGATCTGGCCACTGATATCAAAACTTGATTCCTTCTCAATTTCCACATAGTCATCCTCACCGTCGAATTCAAGTGCGCCACCGATCTTGCCATTACTTGGTCGCCATGTAGGATCACCTTGTAGAGTTCCGTTATTACCGTTGCCGGAACTGTCAACAGCAATAGAGCCTTCACTTTCATCAAGCTTCCACCAGCCGATCAAACCAGCTAATTCGGCAGTCCCAAAGACGTTTGGATTCTGCCAGGCGTTGTCGTGTTTATCTCGCCATGTAAGCTTAGTGTCACGTTCTCCGCCATCATCGTCATCGTTCACATGAACATCCAGACCTATCTTTACGCCAGCGGCTGGTTTTGTTCCCAGAGACGACCACGGAAATTTTATTTCCAGCAGATAACCATCAGCAGATGTTGCTAACGCAAATTTGATGTCATCATTTTGGTAGGGTTGTCCCCGCTCTTCCATGCTAGGGCTGGTTCTATCCCAGTTAAAATTGTATGTATAATCGTTTTCACCATAACCACTTTCCTTGGAATTGTCAGCATCAATGAAAACCTCAACTGTGTCATCATAATAGTATTCCTCGGAATCATTTTTCAGCTCATCGTCGATCACATCCACAAGCAGGTATAGATTCTCTGCATCCCACATAGCCTTGTAGTAAGCGGAGAGGTCTTCATCGGATGAGACAGGTGAGTATATTACATTGCCAATCTCATACTTTTTAGCATCTGACCACAAGCCTTCTGCCTTACCATCAATCACAGGAGCTTGGCTTGTCTTTTTTATTGTCGCAGGCCTTTCTTCCTGTCGGCGTTTAGTTTCGGCTTGTGCTTTCGCCTGGCCGATGATTCTTGATATTTCAGTTGCCGGGCCGACAATATTACTAACAGGTGGTAGATTTGTTATCTGAGATCGCGAGGTAAATTCGTTGAGCTTCTCGTCTGTGCTCAGCTCAACAAGAGTCTGATTGCAAGCCTGAGCCAATTGAGATAGCGCCTGCTGCAAACTGTCTCTTGTGTCGCCTTCGAAAGGCGAGACTATTCCTGGAGCAGCCGTGCGAATCGCTCCACCAACGTTCAACAGGACAACTTTACTTGTCGTCGGCGATAGTCGATTCACAGCATCTTTCAAAACTCCGTCGTTGCAAACAGATTTGCGTTTCTTCACTGCTGCAATCGAGGCATCCGTAATGTCACGGTTAAGCGATAGAATAGTCGTTTTGTTTGCCTGGTCCATATAACAATACAGCCGCTGGTCATTGACAAGGCCAACCTGGTACCTGCCTGCCGAGGCATCTGTTTGGCCAGCCTGTTGGTCACCAATCATCAAATTAACCGTTCCTAGGATAGTTGTGAGAATCTGACGAGTTTGCTGGGGGTCATGGCTTGTTATCGCCAGGCCGAGACTTGCCGGCAGTTGCGGAAGACCTTCACCACCACCTAGCTCACAAGGTACAGCAAACAATGTTAACTGCTCTATGTTGGCAAATATCTCACGGCCAATATCAAGGCCGGTTACATTCTGGAGCCTCTGACTTACAGCTTTTGCCTGAGCTCCATCAGGCTGGCCCAAGGCAAAGCTAATAAGACCAATAGCTTCGGGCGGTACGGCCTCGAGGCCAGCCTTGGTCAAATTGGGAGTTCGGATCATGTCATAAACAAGACAGTTATGTCCATCTCTGAAGGTAATGTTAGTCTCGCATATAAGGCCAACATCGTTTATGGACAAGTACGAAATCAGATCGTCAATGCTGCCAAAATCGGCAATGGCATTGGCCCATAGAATCTGTTTTGGACTCTCGCCAGCTGGAAATTGCCTTAAGAGTCCGGTGTATAGTTCGTCGACGTTAGCCCAAAGAGTCATTAAGTTTTCGTTGCGGGCTTTCTTACTGATCTTGGCGAAAGATTTATTACTCGATGCAAGGGTTGGATTGCTTGTAAGGCCCAAATGTTGTTTCACGCACCAGGTCAATTGCTCTAATGGTTGTGCGAGGATTATTACGTTATCGTCGTAAACGATGCCTGCTGAATCTTTAATTATTAGCGATGTCATACCTTCAATTGGCTCGCCTGGTTGCGCAACAATACCCAACAACGCTAAAATAATGCCCCGCAAAGCATCACTTTTTCCCGGATACAGAACTGCAACCATTGGAGGATTATCCTGTTGAACACTTGTGACACCGACAGCCATTCCCCGTATTTTCTTGAATTCAGCTATCATACTTGGATTTAGCAAGCTTGCGAGGATTTGGTCGGGGGATGCACCACCTGGGCCAATGGGGCCTCTTGGGCCTGGTATAACAGCGAGCGGATTTTCGAACGGCGTGCCTTTCAGCAGGTTCAAAATTGTCTCGATTTGTTTGCCCGGACTTCCTAATTCCACGTAGACAAGGGTCTCGGGCGGCATCAAATCAGCGGGGTCACGGTTGATAATATCCTCCAGCATTGGTTGGACTTTCTTGATAATGTCTGTCTGGTCGCTGAACTGGCTGACAAGCTTTTGGAAGTTCTGGCTCGCCTGGCTCTCATTTTTGAGCTTGAGATAGCACATGCCCTGGCGATATATAGCCTGAGCGAGATGCGACCTTTGCGCTGAACGATCGTCGATTACCTGCTGGTAGGTCTTGATTGCGGTATCGAGATTGCCCTCGACCTCTTCGGCGTAGAGCGCTTCTTGCAGCAAAGCACTCGGTGATTTCGCCGGCGCTGTCACTGCCGCGATACCGACAACCAACATGAGAAATACTGTTGTGTGTTTGAGCGTTTCCATGGTCTTTCTCCTTTCAAATAAAAGATTCTAACAGAAATACTCTTTCTCGACATAGATAATTATCGATATCAAATGTTACAGTTTTGTTACGGTTTTATCCTTTTATCGTGATTTTTTATTTTTATTGATGTCTTGCCCTTTCGATACGTTATGTAGGGATATAGTCTTCCCAATAAATTGATTCAACGCACTTTTTGGATGTAAGAGTGGCTTTTTTTGTGAGTTTAGCTAAAATAGTGGCTTTGAAGGGATATATGCTCGATAAACAAATAAGATATAATGTTCCTTGACGAACTTGATCTGCATGTAATTAACTTCGAACAGTAGTTAACGTCGTAAAAAAAGGCATTTCGTAGTATGGGAAAGTGATGTCGAAATCGCTTGCTAAATCCTCAGAATCGGTTCCAGTTTCGCAATCCTTTGCACAAAATACTGTAAAGCGATATTCAAGCCAGGACTTTAAGTGGTTGCTACAGAGCTTAATCTTCTTTATCTTTTTCTATCTTTATTTCTGGCTCTATGTGGATCTGCGGATTATGTATCATGGGGCTGGTATTATTACAAATTTCCCAGCCTTTTATAAAGGCTGGGCTTTTTTCTCAACGTTTTTATCATACCCGGGTGGACTTATCGAATATCTCTCAGCCTTTCTGTCTCAGCTATTCTATTATTCCTGGGCTGGAGCCCTTGTTATAACGGTACAAGCCTGGCTGCTTATCGTATGTATGAACTACCTTTTGAAAGCTGTAAACCTGCTGCGAATTCGCTGGCTTTGTTTTATCTTACCAATTCTTCTGATTGTTCTTTACAACCGGTATGCGTATCACTTTGCCACAACATTGGCATTTTTAACTGCGTTGATTTTTACATGTCTGTATTTAAGATTAACTTCGTCACACACTAAGATATTCAGCCATTTGGGCATTTTTCTATCCCTGGCTGTAATTCTGTATTATCTTGCCGGTGGTGCATTTTTACTCTTTGCAGTTGTCTGTGCAATTTATGAACTGCTTTTCAGGTTGCGATGGAAAACAGGCCTCGTATATTTGTTATCCGCTGCTGTTATTCCATACGTAATTGGTCTTGTCATCTTCCGCGTAAGTATCGTCGATGCCTTTTGTAACTTGCTACCTTTTTCCTGGAGAATTCTATATTACGAAACTCGCAGAAGGGCAGTGACAATAGTCTATCTGCTCTATTTGTTTCCACCTTTGATGCTTCTCGTATTTGGTCTTGGGCGGATACTCAGGAAAAAACTTAATTTTATAAAAAGCCAGACAAATAAAGAACCTACTAAAAAACACCGTAATAAATATACCAGCCTGTTAGCGAAGATATTTTCCTGGTATAGACATGCGCCAAAACTCAGGTTGATTATAGAATCGCTGCTTATACTTTCTATGGCTGGTCTCGCCGTTTTCCTTTCCCAAGATGACGGTCTTAAAAGCCGATTTGAAGTTGATTATTATGCGTACCATAAGATGTGGCCGGAATTACTCGCGTCCGCTCGAAGAAATCCCACAGATCCCTTTATAGTTCATGCCGTAAATAGGGCTCTTTATCACACCGGCCGACTCGGCTATGAGATGTTCCACTGGCCGCAGAAGCCAGATTACCTGTTTCTCACTGATCCGGCATATAAATGGACGTACTGGCAAAGCGCCGATGCTTATTTGGAAATCGGCCTTATCAACACAGCGGAAAACGCGCTGGCTGAATGTCTCGAAGGGCTCGGGGACCGCCCTATGGTTTTACAGCGACTGGCCTTGATAAATATGGTTAAAAGTAATATGGATTCTGCGCGTGTCTACCTCAATTCACTGAGTAGAACCCTATTTTACAGCAACTGGGCCGAACGCTATCTTGAGCTGCTTCAAACGGATCCCGATCTGTCATCAGATAAATACATTCAACAACTACGCTCACTTTCCCTTGGTAAAGACTATTCCACACTTTCAATACCAACACAAACAATGCTTTCTTTGCTATTAGAGAAAAATAGCCAAAATCAAATGGCCTTTGAATATTTAATGGCTTGGTATATGTTAACCAAGCATTTAGGCAATTTTGTCCAGAACATCGAGCGTCTTAGAGATTTTGGCTATCTCCAGCTCCCAACCCACTACGAGGAGGCATCCTTGGTTTATGTGGCCAGCACCGGGAAGAAACTTCGCCTTAGTGGTTACCGGGCGAGTGATACACTGAGGCAGCGAGTCGAGGATTTCGGCCGGATATTACGTAGCTATGGCACAGACAAACGAGCCGCGTATGGTGAGTTAGCGAGCAAATACAGAGGCACATATTTTTTCTATTGTCTCTACACACCTTCAGGAACGAAAGAATGATTCAAGCGCAAAAGCATAAGAATAAAAAGGCTAAATTTATTTATGCACTTATAAGCTGTGCACTCATAATTTTTGCACTGCTTTACGTAGTCCGCGGCAACAAAGTGACGATCACGCAATACAGTGTTATTAATCGCCCTGCAGGAATTCGGCCTGATTATTCCGGCACCGTCATCCCGCCCAATATCGCCCCATTAAACTTTGTTATACAACAAGATGGCTCTCGCTACTTTGTGAGAATATACTCTGAAACAGGAAAACCAATTGAACTATTCAGCAAGACACCAAGAATTGTGATTCCCAAAAAAGCCTGGCACAAGCTTCTTTATTTGAACCGAGGTCAGCAGCTAAGCCTTGATATCTTTGTCAAATCCCAGGCTATTACGTCAGCTTCAGAAGCAGAAAATAAGGGATGGTCCCGCTATAAAACCATCACCAACGAAATTGCCAATGAGAACATAGATGCTTTTCTTGTTTACAGAAAGATTCGGCCGGGCCATCGCACCTGGAGGGATATTGGCATCTATCAGCGCAATCTCAATAGTTTTGATGAGTTCCTCATATTGGACAATGGATATTATAAGCACGGCTGTCTGAACTGTCATACGTTTTGCCGAAATAAGCCCGACAAGATGCTGATCGGCATCCGCAGTGCGGTATACGGAAGTTCAACTTTGTTAATCGAAGACGGCGAAGTAAAAAAGATTGGAACAAAATTTGGATATTCTGCCTGGCACCCCAGCGGTCGCCTTGCTTCATTTTCTGTGAATGATGTCAGGCTTCTGCTGCATTCTGCCGCAAATGAGGTCCGGGACGTTATAGACTTCGATTCCCTGATGGCTTACTATCTAACTGACTTGCAAACTGTAAAGACTACATCGGACTTCACTAAAAGCGATCGGCTGGAAACATATCCGACCTGGTCACCCGATGGGCGGTACTTATACTTCTGCAGCGCACCGATAACCTGGTCAGACCGTACCGTAGTTCCCGAAGAGTATGACCAGATAAAGTACGACCTTGTCCGAGCAGATTATGACATTGACCACGACCAGTGGGGTCCGCTTGAAACTGTGCTGTCAGCCGAGGATACGGGATTAAGTGTCATGTTGCCGAGAATTAGCCCCGATGGACGTTGGCTGCTGTTCTGTATGTGCAATTACGGCTGTTTTCCGGTTTATCAGCCCAGCAGCGACCTGTATATGACCGATCTTAATGCCGCCGAACAGACCGGTCAGCTTGAGTATCGCAAACTCGATATCAATAGCGATAAAAGCGAATCATGGCATAGCTTCTCAAGCAACAGCAGATGGATAGCATTTAGTAGCAAACGAGACTACGGCGTATTTACCAGGATATATCTTGCTTACTTGAACGAGAATGGCACGGTGTGTAAACCAATGCTTTTACCCCAGAAGGACCCTACTTACTACGATTCGTGTCTTTGGACGTACAGTGTCCCTGAGCTTATCACCGAGCCGGTTCGCATCACGAAAGAAGAACTTGGCAGAGTAGTTCGTAGCTCCCGAAAGATACCTGTGGATATACCCGTTACGATGGCCACTCCCAAAGCCTATGCTCTTCCGGTTCACGACGAACCTTGGCAGTCAGGACGCCAATAGAAGCGTAGATGCGTTAATGAGTGGATGCGTATATGAGTAGATGCTGTAGCGCAGGTTAACACATTCACGCATTTACTCATCGACTTATCCACTCACTCTTTTGCCCCGTGCTTGCGGAGCAGTTCGACGAAATCCTTGGTGCCTACCACAGGCATAGTTGCCCAATGCATTGCCCAGTACATCGGCGTATGGCCATCCTTTCCCTCGGCGTTGACATCGGCTCCACCATTGATCAGCAGTTCCACGATGTCTTTGTCTTTCATCCAGATCGCGTGGATCAGCGGCGTTTCGCCATCATCCGCCTTTACGTTGAGATTGGCTCCTTTGTCGATGAGTAGCTTGGTTGCATCCTTGTTGAGGTCCCAGACGGCATAGTAGAGCAAGGTATAACTGGACTCGTCCTTCGCATTGACATCGGCCCCTTGAGCCAGCAGCAAGTCCACTATTTCCTTGTAGTCGTGCACCGCCGCATAGTATAGCGGCGTTGTATTACGGCTGTTCTTAGCATTGACCCTGGCGCCCCTCCCAATAAGGAGTTCGACGACATCTTTCTTGCCCGCTGCAGCCGCGTAATGCAGCGCTGTGTTCCTGCAATCGTCTTGTGCATCCACCGCCGCGCCATCTTCAAGGCACTTTTTCAGTTTCTCCAGGTCTGCCATGTAGGCTGCAAGATGGAGAGGAGGAATTCTCGCTCCTTTTGCAGCGAGCAGCTCGATCATTTCCTTGCGGTCGGCTGCCGTGGCTTGCAGAGCAACAGCCACAGGCGTATCTCCGCCGGTTGTTGTCCTGCAATCCATGTCGGCACCATTGGCGATAAGCAGTTCTCCGACGTTTCTGTGGCTGCCCTCAGTGGCTTTGTGCAGCGGTGTCCAGCCATACTTGTCCTTTGCGTTAACATCGGCACCTTTAGCGATGAGCAATTCTGCCACCTCCTTCTGGCCGAACGAACTGGCATAGTGCAGCGGCGTCCAACCCCTTTGGTTCTTCGTGTTGACATTCCCTCCTTCGGCAGTAAGTAGTTCGACCGTGTCTTTGTGGCCCTTCTCAGCCGCTACGTGCAAGGGTGTGTCGTGCCATTCAAACTCCTCCGCGTTCACATCGGCGCCATTGGCGATAAGTGCTCGAGCGACATCTGTGTAGCCATGCTCGGCGGCGAGATGAAGAGGCGTCTGACGCTCTTCATCTTCTGCATTGACATCAGCCCCTCCGGCGATCAGCCATTTGACTTGCTCAAGGTCACCATCGCCGGCAGCTTGGTGTAGTGATTTGGTAGGTTGGGATTCTTCTGGTATGCCAGCGGCATCCTCTTTGGCACCGTGTCTCTTGAGCAATTCAATGATTTCTGTGTGCCCTTTCTCTTGAGCCAACTGCAAAAGAGTTCGGCCTCGGTTATCTTTGACGGTAATATCAGCGCCGTTAGCGATGAGTACCTCTTCTAAATATTGATCCCCCCGAGTTACAGCCATTATCAGCGGTGTTCTACCATCATTAGTCTTTGCGTTGACATCAGCTCCTTGTGAAATTAAAACCCATCTGGCCTGTCCAGCCCTCCTGTTCAAGATGGAAAGGTGAAGAGGAGTCTGGCCATTGTTATCCTTAGCATTGAGGTCGGCCCCTTGCGCAATTAAACGTTCGACTCCCTCTTTATCACCTGAAGCGGCAGCTCCATGCAGAGTCTCTTTTGCCCCATGTTGGCGCAGGATATCGACAACTTCAGTCATACGTTTCCCTTTGGCCATAGCTATTGGTGTTCTGCCTACTTGCGAAGGCATATTGATATCAGCCCCCTTGTTAATTAAAAGTTCGACAATGTCTGCATGACCGCTAACGGCCGCATTGAAGAGAGGTGTTGCGCCATTGTTAGCTCTTACGTTGATCTCAGCGCCGTTGTTAATGAGAAATTCTGCCGCATCTTTGTTGCCGCTAATGCAAACCATATGAAGCTTAGTTAGTCCAGATCGGTCCTTGGACTGGATATCGGCACCTTTGGAAATAAGCCGTTCAAGCATAGGTACATCACTCGCAATCATAAACGGCGTAAGGCCACGTCCGTCTTCAGCATTAAGGTCCGCCCACTTATCAAGAAGGTAATCTGTAACCTCTCGTGAATTGGCTGCGACGGCCCAATGCAGCGGAGTACAGCCGAATTCGTCCCTTGTATTGACATCTGTACCGCCCTCGATCAGCGTTTTTACCCTGTCTAGATCTTCCTTGCAAGCGGCCAGATGGATTGTGTCAGGATAATCCCCTTTGCTCAATATCAAATCGAGCACATCCTTGCCGCCAATAAAAGCTGCCCGGAATAGCGGTGTATAGCCGTCGTTGTTTTTGATATTGAGATCAGCACCTTTTGAAATCAATAGTTTTGTCATATCCAAATCTTGCCGACGAATTGCAGAGTACAGCGGCGTTTCACCTACTTGATCCTTGGCATTTACTTCGGCACCTTTTTGAATCAGTAGTTCCGCTATGCCTATGCGTCTGCTTCTTGCGGCACTATGCAGAGGAGTCCACGGCCCTGCATTAACATCGACCCCTTTTTGAATCAACAGTTCTGCTATGTCCTTGTATCCTTCGTCAATCGCACAGTGCAGAGCTGTATATCCGTGGAGTTCGACAGACTTGAAATTTATATCAGCCCCTTTGGCGATAAGTAATCTGACCATCTCTACGCTGCTCTCGGAAAACGCCTCCATCAATACTGTCCAGTAGTCATCACCGTGTTTATCCGCGCCGTGAGCAATCAGGTATTCAGCTATGGCTACGTTGTCTTTGTCAACCGCCGTGTATAATGGTGACCATGATCCTGCATTAACGTCGGCACCTGCTTCCACGAGTAGTTTTACCACTTCCATGTTACCTAAACCGGCCGCTTTGCATAATGGGGTGTTAAGGAGTTCATCTAGAGCATTGACATCGGCACCTCTGGCGATGAGTCTTTTGACTTCTTCCACATCCCCTTTTTCGGCAGCTTGGTGTAGTGATTTGGTAGGTTGGGATTCTTCTGGTATGCCAGCGGCATCCTCTTTGGCACCGTGTCTCTTGAGCAATTCAATGATTTCTGTGTCGCTTGTCTTTTCTGCCAAAGACAACGCCGTACTGCCATCGTCGCTCTTGGCGTTCACATCAGCCCCTTTTTCCACAAGTAGCTTGGCTGTTTCAATATGACCGTTGAGAGTCGCTATGTGAAGAGGTGTGGAGCCGTCTCGGGTTCTGCTGTTGACATCCGCCCCCTTGTTTATCAAGAGTTCAACGATCTCTCTATGACCATTTCGGGCCGCAATATAGAGAGGGTTGTGCCCACTTCGCTTGCTTGACACCTCCTTGATGTCGGCCCCCTTGTTAATCAAGAGTTCAACGATCTCTCTATGACCATAGTTGGCCGCTAACCAGAGAGGGGTTTGCCCACTGCTGTTTTTCCGGTCGACTTCCGCACCTTTGCTAATGAGGAACTTTACCACATCCTTATCTCCTTTTCTGCAAGCCATATGCAGCTTTGTCAACTCTTGGAGATTCTCTTGAGCTTGGATATCTGCACCCTTGGAGATAAGCAATTCGACCATAGGTAATCCACGTGCGGCCATAAGGGGAGTGAAATTGCGAGCATCCTTTGCATTCACGTCTGCACCCTTGCCTATGAGGAAGTCGGCTACTTCAGGTGATTCTGCCAGGACGGCCCAATGCATGGGAGTGCAGCCACATTCATCTCTGGCGTTAACATCTGTCCCTTGCTCGACATGCTTCTTTACCCGGCTCAGATCTCCCCGGCAAGCAGCCATATGGATAGTGTTAGCGTAGTTTCCCCTGGCGAGAATGAGGTCAAGTACATCCTTGCTGCTGCTGAAAGCGGCCCAGTAAAGCGGCGTAAGGCCATCCTTGTCCTTAAAGTCGATGTGCGCGCCTGCGTCGAGCAAAGCTTCTACATTGCCTTCACGTCCTTCCCAGATCCAAATCGCGAACACAAGAGGGGAATAGCGATCTGGAGACTGCTTGTTGACGTCGGCGCCGTGTGCGATCAATTCCCTAACGATCTCCTCACTGTCATTGACGCCGGTCCAAAGTGCATAGTAGAGCGGCGCCCAGCCCTCAGAATCGTTGGCATCGACTTCGGCTCCGTTCTCCAATAACACCTTGACCACTTGGGGATGACCTCCGCTGGCTGCAGCGGTCAAAGGCCTCCACCCAACTTGTACAGATTGTGACACTGCCGACATTGCGTTTACATCCGCTCCGCTGGCGATGAGTCTTTTAACTTCTTCCACATCTCCATATTCGGCGGCTTCGTGAAGTGATTTACTCGGTTTCTCTTCGCTTTGCAATGCAGGTTTAGTTTCTGCTGCACGAGCGGTTAGTACAAAAGCTGTCGGGACAATCAACAAAGCTAATAGTAATACTACTGTTGCAGTAACTAAACTTGGACGTTTGTAGAATTTTTTTCCTGGTCTCATCATGGTCTTGATCCTTTCTTCAATATTTTTAACTGGACCGGCTATAGCCAAAGATGGAACAGGCCGTGTGGATTTGTATTCGTTTATTAGTGTGTTGACAATAGCGCTACTGTAATCTCTGGCTTTGGTGCTGAGCCGGGCAATCGCCATCTCATCGCAACATTTCTCACGCTCAGCTCGGATTCGCTTGTTCGCCCACCAAACAAATGGATGAAACCAGAATATAGCCTGAGCCATTACCTGCAAAAGATTGACCGCGGCGTCAAAACGCAGGATATGGCACAGCTCGTGACCCAGCAAATCTCTGCGAAAGGAGCCACTACCATTCTTAGCGAAATCAAATGGTAGGTAGATACTGCCGCGAAACAACCCCCACACAAACGGCTGACCAATACCTTCGATCAACCAGACCCTTGGATATTTCTTCAAGCCAAATTCTTTGAACGCTCTTTCGATTGCATTTTTGACGTTGGCCGGCAGGGCCCTTCGCTGTCCCTTTAGCCAGTGATTTGTTCTTATTGCCTTACCTATTGCGACAAGCAAAAAAACCGCCGCGCCTGTCAACCATAATAAGGCGACAGTCTGAACTGGAGTCGGTCGTACAGTTCTTTGAGAAGTAACTATGGGTTTGACAGTAATTGGAGGCTCTCTCTGTGGGATTTCTGGTATAGAAGTGGTCATCTCCGCTTGTGACGGCATGGGCAACGTTAATAGCCCAGGTCTTTCCGGCGGCAGAATGGCAAGAGGTACCGCGAACAAAGGCGGCACGAGACACTTTGCCAGAACGATAAGCCAAAGCAAGTAACGAACGTGTGAGCTTTTGTTTCTTAACACAAACGATACCGCAGCGATTACCATAACTAAGATTGCTATGTGCCAGCTTTGGGTAAACAGATATTTTGTGATTTGTTCAAGATAGGTTTGCATTTTTTTATCGCTCCACAATAAGAGGTTTACCTTTGATCTAATAGTTTTTTGAGTCGATCAATATCCTTTGCCTTTATTTTGCCATGCTTAGCCAGGTACTGAATAAGTGGTATTGGGTCACCACCAAAGAGTCGTTCCAGAAAATCTCCAACTGAACGTTTGATAACCAAATCTTTTTTAACCGCTGGCGAAAAGACGTGAGCCTTTCCTCGAACGCGGTGTTTTAAGTAGCCTTTCTTCTCTAACCTGCGAAGCAGAGTTTGAACTGTTGCATAAGCTATTTTCCTGCTGGCAGGTAAATTGTCGCAAACCTCCTGCACGGTAGCGATGTTGAGTTGCCAGACTAATCTCAAAATTTCGGTTTCGGCAGGGCTTAAAGCTGGTAAATTTGTACGCATCGAAAGACCTCCTTTTACAATTGTATTTTACAAACGTACAATTACAATATCGTACATTTGTACAAGCAATCAACAAAAAAATAAAAAAATTTTGCTGCTTCCGTGCGCACTGGTTAGAACAAACACCTCAGCCACACCGTTGTTATGCATATTCCGCCTCTGACCGTAAGATAAGTGCTTTGCATAACCTAAGTTGCGTATATTTCGCTAAGCACTGTGTTTCTTCATGTGAATTTGTATCACGGTAATATCAGCCGGTGTAATGCCACCAATGCGAGCAGCCTGGCCCAGCGTGCTCGGGCGAAACGCCGACAATTTCTCCTTTGCCTCCGCGCGAAGGTGAACAATCTTATTGTAGTCTAAATTTGCTGGTATCTTCTTTTTTTCCAGTGCTTCGAAGCCTGCCATTAATCGCTCTTGCTTTGTTAGGTAGCCTTCATATTTTGCATCAATCACAACTGCGTGCGTCACATTCGGTGACAGGTGCATATCTTTGATTTTAGGATCATCGTGCAGCGTTGCTGCTATGGTGCTTGCTGGCTGGCGGAGCTGCTCCCACAGGCTCAGTCCGTCTGAACGCGTGTTCTCAAGATACTCTTTAAGCCTACTAATACCCGTGAGTTTATGTTGGAATTTCGCCCATCGTTTTTGACTGACAAGACCTACAGATTTTCCTATTGGTGTAAGTCTTCTGTCTGCATTATCGGCCCGCAGCGCCAGCCTGTACTCTGCCCGAGAGGTAAACATCCGATACGGTTCGTCGATACCTTTCGTGAGCAAATCATCTATCAGTACACCGATATATGCCTGGTTTCTGGCAAGAATTAGAGGCTCTTTGTCTTGGAGTTTTCGAGCAGCGTTTATGCCGGCGATAATGCCCTGGCCTGCTGCCTCTTCATAGCCGCTGGTCCCGTTTATCTGGCCGGCCAGGAAAAGACCAGAAATCTTTTTTAATTCCAGGCTCGGCTTTAGCTGAATCGGGGGACAATAGTCATACTCGATAGCATAAGCATATTGAACGATGTGAGCATTTTCTGTCCCCGGCAGCATCTTCAGCATCTGCTCTTGAACGTCTCTGGGCATCGAAGTGAAAATTCCGTTGCAGTAGATTGTTTTTTTGTTTTCCTGTTCCGGTTCCAAAAAAATGCGGTGTTGCTTTTTATCTGCAAACCTGACGACCTTAGCTTCGATGCTTGGGCAGTACCGTGGATCAGTACCCTTTATTTGCCCCGACGAGAGCGGTGCCCGGTGCAAATTGTCCCTGAGCAACTTGTGTATTTGTTCATTGGTGTACGTAATCCAACAGGGTACCTGCGGACGATCTATTTTTTCGATCATAAACGAAAACGGCACCGGCGGATCATCACCTGGTTGGATCTCTAATTCATTCACGTCTACTGTCTTAGCATCCAATCTCGGCGTTGTGTCTGTCGCCATCCGTCCAAGCTCAAGCCCGAGCCGCCTGAGACTTTCTGACAACTCTGCACTGGCTGGCTCGTCGAGTCTGCCCCCAGCCCAGCGTTCTTGCCCGATGTACATCATCCCGCCAAGAAATGTCCCCGGCGTTACAACGACCGTTTCAGCATGATAAACCGATCCATCCTTGCATTTGACCGCTAGCACCTGATTGTTTTGCGTCATTATCTGGGCTGCTATCGCTTCGACGATGGTCAGGTTAGCCGTTTCTTCGAGCGCCTGTAGCATAAATTCTTGATACTTATCTCTATCTGCCTGGGCCCGTGGTGACTGAACAGCTTCACCTTTGGAACGATTAAGCATTCTGAACTGAATGCCAGTAGCATCTATTGCCAGGCCCATAAGTCCACCAAGCGCATCTATTTCGCGCGCGATCTGTCCCTTTGCAAGCCCGCCAATAGCTGGATTACAGCTCATCTTCGCAATTGTGTCCTTGCTGATGGTTATCAGGCAGGTTTTGGCGCCGATTTTAGCAGCAGCATGAGCAGCCTCGACGCCGGCGTGACCTGCCCCTATAATAATACAGTCAAAACAGTTGTCTTTCCTTATATTAGGCATAAACCAAAACAAATTTAGGTAGGGCACAAAGTACCAAAGGAACATAGGCACAAAGTGAATCAAAATGAAAAATTACTATGTGCCTTTGTGCCTCTGAACCTATATCCCATTTTGAGATTTCGTGCTTCGAATTTTATTGCGTTGTAGTATATCTTTTTGGGCTTTCTAATCAAGTTAAGTCCGGTGTTACTTAGGCCCCTTACATTCATATTTTGTATCTTGACAAACTGATGTCATTTTTATAATAACGGTACCGAAAAGGTATATGTGAAGGTTTTCAATTAAACACCAGTGAAATACTTTTTTATTTGGAGTAAGGGATTATGAACGGTCTTAAATATTTTTTCTATATTATTTGTCTTTTGTCGATTTGTTATATAACTGGCTGCACTATTGTACCTTCGGGTCATATTTCAGCCGGGGATATTGAAATTGACTATGGCCCACCGCCTTCACCTTATGTAGTAATTACTCGGCCACCTCCACCAAGCAGACTTCACGTCTGGATCAAAGGCAGCTATATTATAAGCGGAAACAAATGGGCCTGGAGAGAAGGACACTGGGATGCGCCGCCGCGCCGAGGTAAGGTATGGGTACCTGACCGAACCAGGCAAAAAGGACAAGTCTGGATTTGGACGCCAGGCCGTTGGCGATAGAAATCCTGAATGCCTCAAAATGCTTAAAGCCTATCGCCAAACCTTTATATAAAAATATGCAGATGGCTTAAGCTTTGTAGGGTGGGGTTCACCCCACCGATTTGATTAGGCGGGGCAAGCCTCGCCCTACGACTCGTCAGAGCGTAGGACGTGCCGTAGTCCCGAATCGCGTATTATACGGAAACTATATAAGCAATGTTTAGACATATTTTTCATCAGTTAAGAAGTTGTGGTTATGTCCGATAGGCCTTATCGACAGGATTTGACTCACCGTGCGGAGATATATAGTAGTCTCCGCAAGCAGGACAACGCAGAAATCGACGTTCGCGTAGAGCGGTACCTTCGGGCGGAACACCACCCCATCGTTTCAAACTCGTGGTTTGCTCCTGCGTCTTCAGAGTGCATCGGCCTGTTCAGTTACGGCTACTTTTACGGATGTATCTCGCAATCTCAGGCTGTGGGAGAAGCGCTCATTCGGTTCATGTGCCAATGTAACAAGTTTCGCCCGGAATCGGACTTTGAAGAAAACGTCAGATTGTTGAAACAGCGAAAATTCATCGACGAAAAGTTTGAGAATCTCTGTTCCTGTCTTTGGAAAGGTCGACACGACTACCACCATATGAACCAGGGCGTCGAGACCGATCGGCAACGTCTTGAACAGATGGCACTTACCAAAATCCAGACACTCGCGGAGTTGGAGAAATGGGTTTTTCAGTACTCTGACACTCACGGCTGCATCACTCCCAAATGGCCGAAATACTGGCCTGAGTTTAAAGATGGCAAGTACCAAGTCTACCTTCGACTCTCACCGTAGGCATCTGTATAAAAAGGCGAGGCAACGAACAATTTCAGTTGACCGCTGATCGCCAAGCAGTTATGTGCTTTGAGAGCTTGAAGTTGAAGACAATCCCCTCAGCCCGGCACCACAGGTGTGCCGGCTAATCGTTGTCTATCGTTCCTCGTTCCTCTAACGTCACTGTGCCTTTTCCGTCAGTCCGGTTATGGCCCGGCCTTCGCCGAGACGAGCGCAACGGCTGAGGCTATCGCAAAATTGGCTGTGTGTGTGATGCTAACACTTATATGTTCGATTCCGAGTTTGTCAGCAATTTTTTTTACCTCTCCGCTAAGAGTAACCTCTGGTTGACCAGAATTATTATTTACTACTTCGATGTCTGTCCAGGCGATTTTGCCTCGCCAGCCGGTCCCCATAAGTTTGAGAATCGCCTCTTTAGCAGCGAATCGGCCGGCGAATTTCTCCACCGGGTCTTTGTTCGACTGAGCATAGCTCTGCTCAGCGGCAGTAAAAACTCTATCGACAAACCTCTGGCTGTGCCGCTTGAGCATCTCTTCGATCCGCGGACAATCTACAAGGTCAATACCATGTGCCACGATTTCCATCGGTTGAGTATATTTATCCGGCCTGAGCAACAGGCAGCCCCGCCCGATTATAAATACGAGCTGCCTTATTCATTGTTTATGCGATATATCTGTTCCAGGCAGAATTGAATAAACGGCTCGGTATTACCCAGTGCTGCCTGTTGCAGCAACTTTGCGTTAAGTTCCTCGAACGCTTCTTTTCGCCGATCGGCATGGATTTTTTGCTCGAGTTGTTGCTGTACTTTTTCAAGCGGCACATAGCCTTTGTCGGTCCTATTCTCGAGCTTCATTATGAAAATATGTCCCTCAGCCTCGATCGGCCCTGTAACTTCGCCCTGCTGCATTTTCTTTGCCTCAACGGCAAGAACATCGTATGGCTCGGCCAGCGATTCCGGGGCCCTCGGTTTCCATAGTCCCCCGAACTCACGTCTGTGACCATGTGAGTATTGCTTGGCTAATTCGCCGAAGTCCTCGCCATTCTCGATTCGACGGATCAATTCTTTGGCCAGCTCTCTGGCTCGTTCAAGCTGGTCCACGTCAGGGTTCGTGATATCAACTCTTGCTATCTGAATATCAATTAGCCGGAATTGCAGAACGGCGGGAGTCAAGAAAAACTCATCTTTCAATTCGTTATAGTGCTCCACTAATTCTCCATGTGTAATGGGCTTGTTATTGGGCAACTTCGATGCAATGTAACTCTGAGTCAGAATCAATCTCTTCTGTTGTTCCTTGAATTTTTTTCGATCCATTCCTCGCTGTCCAAGCGCCTCTATAGCTCTGGCCTCGTCGCCTCCAAAGCTTAGAATAAGCTTTCTTAACTCACTCTCCGCTGCCTTATCCAGAGCTTCATCTACATTTTCTCCCAATTGCTGTTTGGCTTCCTGATAGAGCAGAATATTTGATACTCTGCTCATAACGGCTTCTTCAACCTCCGTCCGTGCCAGTTGCCTAAAATCGTCAAGGCTACTTGTTTTTGTGATGGGTTTGAAACGCTCTATAAGAGACACACCAGGTCGGTCGCGATTTGCCGGCGATCTAATTATCTCCTCATAGGTAAGAGTTTCACCCCTGACAATCAGCACATCCGGGCGCTCCGGCTCTTGCGCAGATGCTATCCGTTCATACTCCTCGTCACTAAGAGTTGATTTGACTTTCTCTTCGCAGCCACTGAACAGGCAAATAACGAGAATATAGAACGTCAAGATCGCTTTCGACCACTTGCCACCTACTGTTTCGTTCATCTTGAGCATATCTTTTAACACTAACACAAATTTTCCTTAAAATCTTGAAGACCTATTGTGATATCTCAACATTACCCCGTAAGTCAAGCTCGTCAGCCACCTCACGCATTCCCATAATCGCATCTGTAATCAGTTCACTAAGTTCCACGCCTAATATTTGGGCGCCTTTTTCGATTATTTCCCTATTTACTCCGGCAGCGAATGATTTGTCTTTCCATTTCTTCCTGACCGATTTCGCCTTCATATCCATCACACTTTTGCTCGGGCGTACTAATGCCGTAGCCACTATAAGGCCGGTAAGCTCGTCAACAGCGTAGAGAACTTTTTCCAGCTCGCTTTGAGGCTCGACATCCGTACATATCCCCCAACCATGAGATAACACCGCTCGGATGTAGTCCTCAGGCCAGTTGTGTGAGCGAAGAATCTCTTCTGTCTTCCGGCAATGCTGCTGGGGAAATTGCTCATAGTCCAGATCGTGGATCAGGCCGATCACGCCCCATTTTTCTTCGTCTTCGCCGCGTTTTCGGGCAGAGTAACGCATCACAGCCTCCACGGCCAGCGCGTGTTTGATTAATCCCTCATTCTTGTTATATTCTTTCAAAATTGCCAAAGCTTCATCGCGGCTTGGCTGATGCTCTGCCATCATTAACTCCAGGAAAAACTATCCGGACGTTAATCCAGAAATTTTATCATGTAATCTAAACGCAAACAGGTGATAATGCAATTATCATTTCTATCTTTGCCACAACGCATTTGCTATAAACCTATAGATTACCTCTGCCATGTAGTAGCTATTTACCTGCAAAGCAACATTTTAAAATCTTTCCTTGCAGGACCTATGCAGTCTATGTCTATTAACGGCTCAGGGAATTTTTCATTTTCTCATACATTTGTAAATCGAACATAAGAATGCCTCTGCCGACGCCAGCAGGGTCGCCTTTTTTGGCAAATTGAAATGCCATGTATCGACCATCGTCGCTCACCACGGGATTGGATGCCTTGTAGTCCGGATAGTCACTTAAAAATGTCAACCGTTCTGTCTGACCCGAACCATCCAGGGCAAGCTTATAGATGTCAATGTAATGAATTTCTTTGCCGCTGTGTTTGTCGCACTCTACTAGTGTGAATTTGCCATCGGGCAAGATTCCTTCCGGCTCATCATATTGATTCGGTGCCTTTGAGTAGTTGACTATTTTACCAGTTTCGATTTCCAGCCCAATTACTTCCGTGCCCTGATAGCCATACGCACTGAATATCAGTTCCTTTTCGTCCGGTGGACGGAAACTCTGTGTCTCCAAGCTGCATTCAAATGGCAAATCCTGCTTATCGAGAATCTTCTTCTTATCTGCCAATTTCGGTATATCATGTTCGTAAACAACATCTGCCATGTAGAACGCGCCTCTCTGAGTCCATGCGATCCGCATTTGACTGCGCGAGACGGCTGGGCCTTCAGAACATTTCTCGCCTAATGGCGTTGGTGGTCCTGAAAGATTTTTATTTAATACCCATAGCTGGGCATTCTTCTCGTCGCGGCTGGCCCATGGATCACTTACATCGAACTGACGAGATCCTGATAACAGGATGTCACCGTTGGCAAGATACAGCGCACGTGTATAACCCTCATGGAAATAATGGTGTGTCATTGGACGGATAATTCCAGTCTTCAATTCTACTTCGTACACGTCACCAAATGTCTTTTCGATAAAGAGGATACGCTTACCATCGTGGGACCAGTCTGCCCTCTGGCCAAAATGCGTCGCTCGCTTAATGTAAGGCGGAAGTTCATCTAATGGTGATTTGGCTTGCTTCTCGCCTGCCCAGCAACTCATCGTCCCGGCTACTACGAAAGCCATCAATAAGCTATCAAGTCGTTTGCTTCTCGAATATAACACGATTTTCTCCTTCTTTGACAATTGGTTAAGGGATCACAGATGACCCTATTCATAGGTGCGACCCAAATGCCCAACGATGGTCCTTTTCACCTCGAGCGGGTTTATCATTCCCAGATGACGGTAGATAATCTCCCCGCCCGGCTTGACAAGAATAGTGTATGGAATACCGCCCGGTGACTGCATATCTACAGCTTCCATAAGGGCATATCTGTTCTTTGAATTGTATAGGTAGTTCCTGCAAGACGCCTGATGTTTTTTCAAAAAAGATATGGCCCTGTCTTTTGTCTTTGGTGAATCGACACTAACGGTAATAAATTCGAAGTCTCTACCGCGATACATGCGGTGGATGGTGACAAGCTCAGGGAACTCTACTACACAAGGCCCGCACCATGTTGCCCAGACATTTATAAGCCGTAGTTTATCAGAGTCGTTCTTAACAAGTTTCTTTAAGTCGGATCCGCTTATCATATCCAAGTTGACGGGCTCCTTCGCCCAGGCCTTTAGAGCATTTTCAACGGACTGCCTCTTATCCGACCATTTAATAGAGCAGCCAAATGTTCTTGTCCTCTCAACCGAAACCTCTTTTTCTGCTACTAATGCTTCAATTGCATTTCGCGCATCATGTGACTTGACCTGTTCGGGCTTTTCGGAATCATCGATTCGACCAACGTAGCGAAGCTTGCGTTGCTTGTCGAATATGAAAACGTGTGGCGTCGAGGTCGGACCATACGCCCGGGATACTTTTTGTTCATCTCCGTCGTACAAATAAGGAAAGTTGAAATTCTGGTCACTTGCCCGAATTTTCATCTCTTTCAATGAGTCACTTAGATCTGAGTAGCCAAGTTCGTCCAAACGCACGGCTTGGGGGTCATTAGGTGATATTGCCACTACCGCAACGCCTTTTTGCTTATAGTCTGCTGCTAATTTCTTTATGCGCTGCTCGTACGCCTGCGCAGTTGGACAGTGGTTGCAAGTGAAGATCACAACGAGAATATCGGCTTTGTCAAAATCCGTTAGCTTGTAATACCGGCCATCTACACCCGGCAAATTAAAATCAGGTGCGCTTTGACCGATTTCTAGTGTCACAATCTTATTTGTCGCAGCTGAAGTGAAATTTGTTGCTATAAGCAAGATCATTACAACCGCTGAGAAAAATTGACTACATTTATTCATTGTTAAACCTCTCACAATTTTAGTCCTTCATTTCTACTTTACTCAAACCGGCCGGTTCTTGCTGTCATACCCGCGAAAGCGGGTATCCAGTTAACGAATCGACCCGTAGATTCCCGCCTGCGCGGGAATGACAAATTTTGTTCTGTTACTATCAGATAAGTTATTAAGATAGTTTTGTTCTTAAAAACGGTCAGTTTAAGTACTTTACTTGCTGGCCTATTTTTTAACTTCTATCTGCAACTTTGATTCCTCGCATTGGGCTCGGCGATTAAGTATTTTACGCAAAATAGCGATTAGAGTTCGCTGCTCGAAATAATTACTGTTAAGACGTAATGAAACTGTCTTAGCATCTGTAATTCTAACCTTGCCGGATGTATTGGCAAATAAAGAATCTGCCTTAGCACCGGGCTCGTTCACAAACGAAAAGACTAAATCTTGCCCTGAGACCGTGATACTTCTAATGCCGATTTTACTTGCGGCTATTCGAAGCTCAGCTATTTCAAGCAAGAGCATGACCTCATCCGGCGCCGGCCCATAAATGTCTGCTAATTCGTTCCTGATTTGCTTTAAATCTTCAGCATTTCTTGCCACGGCAATTCTCCGATAGACATCCATTCTGTGTCTGTCAATCGGTACATAATTTTTCGGAATATAGGCCGGAAATCCAAGGTCGATAGTTGCTGTAGGTATTAATTCGATCGGCTCATTATTTAGCTGCTTAACCGCATTTGCCAACAGCTCGCAGTACATCTGATAGCCAACAGTTTGAATATGTCCCGATTGCTCCGGGCCCAAGATATTGCCTGCCCCCCTAATCTCCAGGTCCCGCAGCGCGATTCTAAAGCCGGCCCCAAGATGTGAATATTCTTCTATAGCCTTTAATCGTTTTGCCGCGGTCGGGGTAATCGGCCGAGTCGCCGGCAGCAGCATATAGGCATACGCCCGATGTTTATATCTGCCGACTCTGCCGCGAAGCTGATGAAGCTCCGCAAGACCGAACCTGTCCGCGTCGTTAATGAGTATTGTGTTTGCGTTGGGAATATCCAGGCCAGATTCGATGATGGTTGTGCATACAAGTACGTCTGTCTGGCCAAGAACAAAATCTATCATTGCCTTTTCCAGTTCGCTTTTGGCCATCTGGCCGTGTGCGATCCTTACCTTTGCATCGGGAACGAGCTTTTGAACTTCCCACGCCTTTTTCTCGATGGTCTTGACTCTATTGTGCAGGAAAAACACCTGTCCCTGACGATTCAGCTCTTTGAAGATTGCTTTTCTGATGAGTTCTCTGTTGTAGGCTGTTACTCTTGTTACGATGCTTCGCCTGTCCAATGGAGGTGTCGCTAATGAGCTTATGTCGCGCAGGCCCAGCAGCGACATATGCAGTGTGCGTGGAATAGGCGTCGCTGTCATTGTCAGGATATCAACGTTTACGCGTAACTTCTTGAGTTTCTCTTTGTGCTCGACACCAAACCTCTGCTCTTCGTCAATTATCAAGAGCCCGAGGTCCTTGAATCTTATGTCACCGCTTAAAAGTCTATGTGTGCCGATTAGTATGTCCACTTTGCCCTGTTTGGTTCGAGCAATAATGTCACTTGCTTGCTTGAACGTTTTGAAGCGATTCAAAACCTCAATGCAGATTGGAAAATCGGCAAAGCGCTCAGTGAACGTCCGTTCGTGCTGCACGCTCAGAACAGTAGTTGGTACGAGCATCGCAACTTGTTTTCCACTCTCAACCGTCTTAAACGCCGACCTCATCGCAAGCTCGGTTTTGCCATAACCGACGTCGCCGCATAAAAGTCTATCCATTACCACAGGCTCTTGCATGTCCGCTTTGATCTGTTCGGCTGCTGTAGTCTGGTCCGGCGTCTCTTGATAGGCAAACGATTCTTCGAATTCAACCTGCCAGTTGGAATCATCGCCGAATGCAATCCCACCCATTGCCTGGCGTTTCGCCTGGACTTGCAACAACTCTAAGGCAAGGTCACGGACAGACTTGGCTACTTTTTCTTTTTGTTTCTGCCATCTCTTCGAGCCGACCTTACTGAGCTTTGGTCGCTTCGGGCTTGTTCCTATATACTTTTGTACTAGTGCGATATTACGGACCGAAACCTGTATTTTCACGCCGTCCGCATATCCAATCGTGAGGTATTCCGATGTGCAGCCTTCTTTTTGAATAGTATTTATCCCCAGGAATTTTCCGATACCGTAGGAGGCATGAACGACATAGTCTCCTTCCTGCAGGTCGGAAAGTGTATCCACCGGAGCTGTGATACGCACCGGTCGTTGCCGTCTGCGAAGCGCAAACTGACCAAAAAGCTCGTGATGGCTTACTACGATCGTCTTGAGAGAATTAATCACAAACCCCTGATGAATAAAGCCCATCTCTAACTTGAAATTTGGCGGCACTTGCGGGCTTATTTCTTTAATGATCTCGCTTACGCGTTTTATTTCAGCTTGACTTTCGCAATAAAAAAGCACTTTCTTGCCGGCTTTTGCCTGCTGCAATAGCTCCTCCAGAGCAGCCTTGTGTCCCGACCATAGAGAAGTGGCTTTTCGTTCGAATTGCTGAATGCTTCTTATGTCGACCTTCAGAAAATCGCCCGGCTGGGATGTGGCAAACCTGCATATATGTAATTGAGGAAACTCCGCCATTGCCTTATAGATTTCCGACCAGCCATAGAGCTGAGAGTTCCCTTGCACTCGTTCACAGAATACTGCTGCAACTTCTTCAATATCGCTGGGCTCTTCAAGGATTACGATAGTGTTTTTCGGCAGAGTATTTATGAAAAGCTCCTTCTGTTCTGTCCTGGCTCCACAAATTGCGGATACGATGCTGAGGTTTCTGAGCTTTTCGGTGGAACGTTGTGTATCCAGATCGATTACGCGGAGAGTCTCTATGCTGTCGCCGAAAAACTCGATTCGAAACGCCTCAGCTTCGCCCGGCTGCGTGCTGTCAGCGCCGTTGGCCGATAGCTTCACTTTGTTGCTAATCAGCGGCGCATATATATCTATTATCCCTCCTCGACGAGCAAACTGACCCGGCAAATCAATTTGATCTACGCGCTCAAAGCTATTCTCTACCAGCCATTCAACTACTACTTCAGGTGATATAGTCTTGTCCACTTCAATATGCAGTGAGCTTTTCGCAAGTGATTCCGGCTTTGGTACGGGCTGACAAATCGCCTGCACCGGTGCTGCAATCACAAATTGCAAACCAACCTCAGAAATCTGAGTACCGAGTGATGAGATACGGGACACGAGCTTAAGTCTTTCGGCCCTGGTTTCATCAGTGGCATCGGCGAGCTCTTCCTCACCTTCCCAGGCTGCAAGCACATCAACGCTCCTGCAGCCAAAGGTCTGCATATCGTCGGCTGCTCTGTCGGCATCATCGATGTGTTGACAGATATAGAGGACTGGCTGGCTGAGTTTTTCTGATATGGACGCCGCCAGTAAGCGCGCAAACGACCCCCACGTCCCCTCGACTTTCACGGCCCCATTATCCGCTTGGGCCAGTCGGGAGATTATCTTTGCAACTATTTTTTCCCGCCCAAGGTCCATAACAAGTTATACCGAAATCACAGTATAACCGTTTCAAATCCTTTTAGTGAGTATTTATTGGAAATGTGCTAGCATCGTGATTCAGGGTCTACAGCAAATAGACTGTTTATTTTTTGTCACTCTCGCGCAGGCGGGAGTCTAAAAAACCTAAAAAGACTGGATTCCCGCTTTCGCGGGAATGATAGGTAGTCATGAGTCTTTGAAAAGTGACAGTTATTCATTTGAAACGGCACTGGAAGAAACACACTCTGGTCCCACAGGACAAAATACTCTTTTCATGTAGAGCTTGTCGAGGCATCTGGCCGCTATGGGAACCTTGTGCACAAAAAGGGCCCCGCTACATATTTATCATCAATGCACAAGCCGTTCTATAATAGTATGCAGGAAAAATGAATTGTTCTCTTGGATGGCCACTTTTTTCATGGTTTCTTCTCAAACCACTCAGATTCTTTTTTCCTTCATTCATCAAGCTAAAATGCCGATTTTATACTGAGTATGTGGATTCTGAAAAAGGGCTGGCCTATTAAGTTTTGAGGCGTTAAAGGTCACAATTTATGACAGAAATCAAAAACCATGATAGCAAAGACAGAGATTGGCCTTGGGGTACTCAGAAAGAAGGAGTTATTTCTCTCCCGAAGTTGCCTCCAGAGTGGGAAACGATTACCGATGACCCAATAATCAATCGCGTAGCAAACCTTGCGCACCTAGCCCTTGCAACATCTTTATATTCACAGATATATAACCTCTCTTTTAAGGAGCGCTATCAGATTGAGAAAATGTTTGAAGAGGAATGTCTTAGTTCAAAAGAATTCTTTGTTCAGTCTGCACAGAACATGAAAGGCAACATTTCAAGCAGGAGGGTAGATTTTGTTAAAGAAGGTGATGCCTGGGTCGACGATACCGATAGGTGGCTACACACAAACTTGCGTGGTCAGATCGACTTTGATGCGTGGAAAGACCTTGTGAGACGTTTGTATTCTTTGATAGATGTTCATAATGTACTGTGGTCTATTTCAATCGAACACTTCAAAAGTGTTGAAGTAAATATACAAACAAAGCTTTGCAAAATACTAAAATCGAACACAAAAACAGAGCAAAAGGCTGAAGGGACCAAGATTATGATAACGGCGAGAACAAGTAAGGAAATTTGGGAAGCCATAAAAAGTGAATATGACATCTGTAAGAAGGATTTTGGCAAGAAGATTAACTTCGTGTCGGATTCATTCAAAAGGAAAATCATATTTCGTGATGTTGAACACGCATTTGTATTAGCGTCACAGGGTTTCTCGAAACCAGCTCTTATTCTAGCCGGAGGTGTCATTGAGGAATTACTAAGACTATACTTAGAGCATAAGAATATCAAGCCGCTCTCTAATAACTTTGATGGATATATTAAAACCTGTGAGCAAAAGAAACTTTTGAAAAAAGGGATTTTTCAGTTGTCGGATTCATTAAGACATTTTAGGAATCTGGTTCATCTCGACAACGAAAAAACAGAAAGACATACCTTATCAACGGCAGCAGCAAAGGGTGCTGTTTCCTCTATATTCACTATTGCCAATGATTTTCAGTAGATTGTGGGGGCTGGTAAGCGATTAGGCATCAAAGCAAACTCAATAGGGACCGGCTAATACCAATTGTGCTTGATATTTGCGCCTTTGTCATTTCGACCATAGGGTTGCGAAGCAACCCGAAGTGGAGAAATCTGTTAAAAAGCAGATTTCTCGACTCCGCTTCGCTGCGCTCGAAATGACAACCAT
>Ga0307437_1000451_pt1 | contig 32499 bp, 29 predicted proteins | sample SalMarWE160390MG_FD_202146 | JGI IMG/M metagenome (GOLD analysis project Ga0307437, IMG submission 202146) | Salt marsh sediment microbial communities from the Plum Island Ecosystem LTER, Massachusetts, United States - WE1603-90 | ecosystem: Environmental > Aquatic > Marine > Intertidal zone >...
TCTTTGAGGCGCGCCTCCATGGAGCTGATAATCCGTTTGCCCTCTTCCTCGGTCCTCTCGATGATCCGTTGCTTTCTCTCCTTGATCTCCTCTGCGGCCCGGCGCAGGCGCTCCCGATGTTGTACGGCCTCCTCTTTTGTTCGGATCGCCTCCGCTCGTTGCCCTTCCAAGTCCCGGTGGAGGCGCTCCAACTCCCCCATGAGATCCTCCAGGTGACCGTGGTCCTCGTCCTGATAACCCCGTGCCACATCCAAAATCTCTTTCTTGAGACCCAGCCTCTGGGCGATGAGGAGGGTCTGGCTCGTCCCCGGTCTCCCGTAGAGGAGCCGATAAGTGGGTTTGAGGGTCTCTTGATCGAACTCTACCGCTACATTGGCCACGGTATCATGACGATAGGCATAGGCCTTGAGGGGGTTGAAGTGACTGGTAACCACGGCATATCCCCCTCTCTCTCTGATGTAATCCAAGAGCCCCATGGCCAGGGCCGCCCCCTGGGAGTACTCTGTCCCAACCCCGATTTCGTCTATGAGGAGCAGAGCAGTATCGTCGATCCTATCCAAGACGCGATGCAGCCACAGGACAAAAGAAGAGAAGGTGCTGAGATGCTCCTGAAGATTCTGCTCATCACCGATAGAGGCGAAGATTGCGGAAAAAAGGTTCACCTCACTGTCCGGGGCAGCGGGGATGTGCAATCCCGCCTGAGCCATCAGGGTCAGGAGCCCGAGGGTCTTCAGCGCCACGGTCTTTCCCCCGGTGTTGGCTCCACTGATCACGAGGATCCTCTGGTCATGGTCCAGGTTGAGATCGATGGGGACTACCCCATCTCCCCTCTCTGCCTGCTGGGCCTGGATCAAGAGGGGGTGTCGCGCAGCCATTATCCTCACCCGGCCCTCGGTATTTAAAGCAGGCGGGGCGCCATTCATATAGATGCTCAATCTGGCCTTGGCATAGATGGCATCCACCCTCGCCTGCAGAGCAAGATCACCGAGGAGCTCCTCCCGCTGCTCTCGCACCAGAGCGGTCAACCCCCTGAGGATCTTTTCCTCTTCCTCCCGCTCTTCTCGCACCAGGACGTTGAGCTCATTGTTGCGCTCTACCACCTCCATGGGCTCTACGTAGAGGCTCATACGGGATTGGGAGTAGTCGTGCACGATCCCCTTGACCCTCCCCTTGCAATCGGCTCTGATCAGGATCACCGAGCGACCATTGCGCTGGGTGATCACCTCGTCTTGAAGGACCTCCTGTAGCTCCTTGCGGCGCACGAGGGCTTCCAGCCGCTCCTGAATGACCCCCCGGACCTTCTTGATCTTCCCCCTGATCTTCTTCAGATGGGGGCTGGCCTCATCGTATATCTCGCCCCCCGGGCCGATGGCCCGCTCAATCTCTTGGACGAGTTGCCCTGGGAAGGAGAATGCCTTTCCTATCTCCTTCAAGGGGGCAAACCGCTCATCCAATTCTCGGAAAAAGCGTTTGAGGGCGCTGGATGCCCGAACAGAAGCAGCAATGGTCAAGAGTTCTGGGGTTGGGAGTATGGCCCCCTCGATGCGGGTCCGCTCGAGAATGGGGGCGATATCCGCCATCCCCTGCACGGGAAGATCGGCTCCTCCTTCCAGGATCTCCTTGAGGGCCGTCACCTCCTCGAGGAGTTTCTCTACCTGCTGGGAATCAGAGAGGGGAAGGATTAACGCACATTCCCTTCTGCCCATCTCGGAAGAGGCAAACCCTGTGAGGAGGCTCACTATCTCGTTATACTCCAGAGAGGAGAGAGTGTGGGCATCCATCCTTGCATGATTTCCAAGGGGATACGAAGCTCTATCCCTTTGGCAAATTAGGTGTTACGTACCTGCTGTGACGTTTCGGATCACGTGATCGGCTTATTGCGAGTGCGATAGTGGGGGTCGCTTGATTACCCCGAAAGCCTCTTGCGAACCAGTTCGTTGACCACCTTTCCCTCAGCCCTGCCAGCGATCCGGGGCATCAGGACCTTCATCACCTTCCCCATATCTTGCGGTGCAGAGGCCCCTGCCTCCTCCACCGCCTTGGCTATCTCAACCTCCAGCTCTTCTGGGGTGAGTTGTTGGGGCATAAAGACCTGGAGGACTTCTATCTCTTTCTCCTCTTTGTCCACCAGATCCGCCCTCTGACCAGCCTTAAATTGCTCTATGGATTCCTTGCCCTTCTTTATCAATCCCGAGATTACCTGGATTATTTCCTCCTCCGATAACTCCTTCCTGAGCTCCTTTTCCTTATTCTGTATGGCCGCCAGGGCCAATCGAATGGTCGAGAGTCGCGCCTTGGCCTTTTCTTTGGCGGCGCCCTTCATATCTTCCGTTAATTTTTCTTTAATCCCCATAGAATAACCCGCTGAAAAACCCTATTTACTTAAACTATAAAGTATAACATCACAAAACAAAAAGTCAAGAAGTTTGTTAAGCTTTGTTATGCAATACAGTGTTCTCGCTTCCTGTTTTATGGGTCATTGCATAATTTAAAATATGTTCTTTCCCCCTCTCATACCATCCAATGTCAAGGCCGCCCTTAGTGTGTGGATTCCAGGCCCCTTGTTGATTCCCGCGAAGGAATGGGCTATCTTATCATGAGCTCATACCTGAAGGAAGGAGGGGACCATGCAGGAACAATCGTGGAATGAAGCCCTTGAATTGGGCTCCCCCTACCCCTATACCCTTGCCACCACCGTGGGGGTGGACGGGAGGCCCAATATCATCGGCCTGGCGTGGTGGACCATTGTTTCGTGGAAACCCCCGATGATCGCCATCTCCGTGGGGCACGGACGGTACTCCCATGAATGCCTGGAGCATTGCGGGGAGTTCGTCCTCTGTTTTCCCGCTGAGGAACAGAAGGAGGGGGCGTGGCTCTGTGGGACCACCTCAGGGAGAAAGGTAGATAAATTCTCCGAGGCCGGTTTTCAACAGGTCCCCGCCAAGGCCGTCGCACCCCCCATCATCGAGGGATCGACAATAGCCTATGAATGTAAGGTCACCAATTCGGTGACTGCGGGAGATCATACCCTCTTCATCGGAGAGGTGGTTGCTGTCCACGGGTCGCCTGAGCGGGCACGGCACCTCTACTCCGTCCACTACCGGAGGCTCGTGAGCATCGATTGCAAGGGTAATTGTAATTTTGGGATTTGATTGTTCGGCTGACGTCATAATGAGGTGTTTCTAAATCGCTGGAGGGACTTATGCTGCGCATGGAGATATCGGGCAGGGCTGCACATACCATAGAATGCTTGGTCTTGGATATGAACGGAACCGTCTCCACCGATGGGAGGATCTCCGGCAAGGTGAGGGATAAGATCAACCTCCTGGCCAAGCGGTTAAAGGTATATATCCTTACCGCCGATACCCGGGGAGACGCCGAGGCACAATTGGGTCGCACCACCGCAGAGTTGGTGAGGCTCGATGCGGGTGATGAGGCCCCGCAGAAGGAGCGGTTTGTCAGGGAGATCGGTCCCGAGAAGACCATCGCCGTGGGCAATGGCTATAATGATCACTTGATGGTCAAGGAGGCGGCTCTCGGTATCGCCGTCATCGGCAGGGAGGGCGCGGCCACGGAGACCATTGCCAACGCGGATGTGGTGGTCAATGAGATGACAGACGCCCTCGACCTCATCCTCAAACCCCTCAGGCATCAAGCGACCCTCAGAAAATAGCGTGCAAGCTGTTGATTTCGCCCCTGTCTGTGTTATCATGCACAGATAATCTTCGATCGTGAGGAGCAATGCACTTTTTTCAACATAAAGCAGGCATCTTGCACTGTGAAGAGACCTCGGTGGAAGCGATAGCTCGCGAGGTGGGGACACCCTTCTATCTCTACAGCTACCGGACCCTGGTCCGCCACTTTCAGGCCTTTGACGAGGCCTTCAGCGCGCTTCCCCATCTGATCTGTTATTCGGCCAAGGCCAATTCCAATCTGGCTGTGCTCAGGACCTTCATAAACCTGGGGTCTGGGGTAGATGTCGTCTCCGGGGGCGAGCTCTTCCGGGCCCTGCACGCCGGGGCCGATCCCGCCAAGGTCGTCTATTCCGGGGTGGGAAAACAAGAGAATGAGATCAGGTATGCCCTGCAGGAGAGGATCTTGATGCTCAATGTGGAGTCCTATCAGGAACTCCATCTCATCAACGGCATTGCGGGCACTATGGGAATTCAGGCACCGATCTCTTTAAGAATCAACCCCGATATCGACCCGCAGACCCATCCGTACATCGCCACCGGGATGAAAGAGGCCAAATTCGGCATCGCAATCGACCGGGCCTTGGAGTGGTACCGGGAGGCCAAGGAATTGCCCCATCTGACCATAAGAGGGGTGAGCTGCCACCTCGGTTCTCAGCTCACGGAGTTGGGGCCCTTTGTGGAGGCCATCAAGCGGGTCAAGGAGCTGATCCTAAGACTGGGTGATGAGGGAATAGAGCTGGAATATGTGGATCTCGGCGGGGGATTGGGGATCACCTATCACCAAGAAGAACCCCCCCATCCGCGGGAATATGCCAATGCCATCATCGCGGAGGGGAAGGCCCTCCCTTGCACCTTCATTCTCGAGCCCGGCAGGGTGATCGTGGGCAATGCGGGAATCCTCGTCACGCGGGTCCTCTATACCAAGGAGGGGGAGAAGAACTTCGTGGTCGTCGATGCGGCCATGAATGACCTTGTCCGACCTACCCTGTACGGGTCCTATCAGGAGATCGTCTCGGTCAAGGAGAAGAAGGGGGATGAGATGGTGGCGGATATGGTGGGGCCCATCTGCGAGACCGGCGATTTTCTGGCCCGCGACAGGGCCATGCCCCGCTTTGAGCCGGGGGATCTGGTGGCGGTGATGAGTGCCGGGGCCTACGGGTTTGTCATGTCCTCCAACTATAACTCCCGCCCCCGGGTGGCTGAGATTTTAGTAAAGGATGAGACATACCATGTGATCAGGGAGCGGGAACAGTATGCAGACCTCATCCGCGGGGAGCGAATCCCCTCGTTCTTGGAAGGATGATGAAGGAACAAATTGAGTTCTATAAGATGACCGGCGGGGGCAACGATTTCATCCTCATCGATAACCGTGAGGGGCGAATCGACGTGGCTGCCCTGCGCCCCGCCATACCGCAGATATGCCGTCGTAAGTTCTCCGTCGGAGCGGATGGGCTCATCGTTCTCGAGCCTTCAAAGCAGGCCCACTTCCGCTGGCACTTCTTTAACGCCGACGGCAGCGAGGCGGAGATGTGCGGCAATGGGGGGCGGTGTGCCGCCCGGCTGGCCCACGTTTTAGGGATGGCACCTGCCGACCTTGCCTTTGAGACCGCGGCAGGGCTCATCAGAGCCAAAGTGAAGGGCACGGTGGTGAAGCTGACCCTCCCTCCTCCATCCGATATCCGGCTGGGGATCGCCCTGCCGATCGGTGAGGAGGAGATCAGCGTGGATTTCATCAACACCGGGGTCCCCCATACGGTGATCTTTGCCCCTGACCTCCAGGAGGTCGATGTGGTCGGTGTGGGGCGGCAGATCCGCCATCACCAGGCCTTTCAACCGGCAGGGACCAATGTGGACTTCGTCCGGGTAGGGAACAGCACCGTCGAGATCCGCACTTATGAGCGGGGTGTGGAGGATGAAACCCTGGCATGCGGCACCGGGGCAGTGGCTGCCGCCATCATCGCCGGTTTGCGGGGGTTGGTCACATCACCCGCCAGGGTCATCCCCCGCAGCGGAGAGGTCCTGACCATCTATTACGAGGGGACAAACAAGATAAAGGAGGTCTCTCTTGAAGGGGAGGTGAGGATGATCTATCACGGTTGGCTTGAGGAGGATGCACTATTGTGAAGGTTGCGGATACGATTCTCGATGCCGTGGGGAACACCCCCATGGTGAGACTGAACAAGGTAACGGGACACGCAATCTTTGCCAAGGCGGAGTTTCTCAACCCGGGGGGGAGCGTCAAGGACCGGGTGGCCAAATACCTCATTGAAGAAGCGCAGCAGGAGGGGCGCCTGAAAAAGGGCTCTATCATCATGGAGCCATCGTCGGGAAATACGGGTATTGGTCTCACCCTGGTGGGTGTGCAAAAAGGATATCGGGTGATCATCGTCATGCCGGAGAACATGAGCGAAGAGCGCAAGAAGATCATCCGCGCCTTCGGGGGGGAGCTGATCCTGACCCCTGCCGAGGGGGGGATCGATGGGGCGGTGAAAAAGACCATGGAGCTGGCTGCCAAAGATCCCGCCATCTACGTCCCCCAGCAGTTTGAAAACCCCAAGAACCCGGAGATCCACTACCTCACCACCGGTCCGGAGATATGGGAACAGATGGATGGGGAGGTGGATTTCTTTGTGGCAGGGGTCGGCAGCGGGGGTACCCTGGGAGGGGTGGGTAAATATCTCAAGGAGCGCAAGCGCCAGATAAAACTCATCGCGGTGGAACCGCAGAACAGCGCCGCCCTGCTCGGCCACGAGCCGGGCCTCCATCAGATCCAGGGTATCGGTGACGGTTTTATCCCCACGGTCCTGGATACCTCGATCATCGATGGGGTGATCACGGTGAGTGACGAAGACGCCATCGAGACGACACGCAGGCTCGCCAAAGAGGAAGGGCTTTTGGTGGGGACCTCCTCAGGGGCCAATGTCTGGGCCGCCATCAGGACGGCGGAGGGGGGAGGGGGAAATATCGTCACCGTCCTACCGGACAGGGCAGAGCGCTACTTCAGTACGAGCTTGATATAAGGAAAGTCCCGCTCTGTCGCTCTGCGACATCCCGCCATTCTGATTTTTAACAAAGTAGGGCGGGACGCATTTAGATTTTATAGACAGCGGGATCTGTCGCAACGCGACACCCCAACCATTAAAATATCCGAATGGTAGGGGGCAGCAAAGCGGGAATAGTGACACAGATGAGGGGGTTAAAGAGATGATCAAAGCCATCGTAATGGGAGCGGCTGGCCGGATGGGGCGCATGGTCATAAACGCCATCCAGAACGCCGAGGGTATAACGTGTGCAGGGGCGGTGGAGGTCCCTGGCCATCCTTCAGTGGGGGGGGATGCAGGGTTGGTGGCCGGTGTGGGCGAGCTCAGGGTAACCATTGAGGATGACCTGAAATCGGTGATCCAGCAGGGTGCAGTGGTCATAGATTTTACCGCGGCCGAGGCCTCCCTGGGGAATATGGAGGTCGCCGCACAGCATCACAGGCCCATGGTGGTGGGGAGTACCGGGTTCTCCCCTGAGCAATTGGAGCAGGTCAAGAAGCTCACGAAAGCATTCCCCTGCTGCCTCGCACCCAACATGAGTGTAGGGGTCAATCTGATGTTTAAGATTGTGGAGGAGATGGCGCGGACCTTGGGTGATGATTACGATTGCGAGATCATCGAGGCCCACCATCGCATGAAAAAGGACGCCCCGAGCGGTACCGCCCTGCAGCTCGGTGAGGTCGCAGCGCGCGGCCTGGGGAGGAAATGGGCGGAGGTCGGGGTCTACGGCAGAAAGGGCCTGATCGGTGAGCGCAGCAACAAGGAGATCGGGATGCAGGTGATCAGGGCCGGGGACATCGTGGGGGAGCACACCGTGATCTTTGGGGGCATGGGTGAGCGGCTAGAGATCACCCACCGCGCCCATACCAGGGACACCTTCGCCCGCGGGGCAATCCGAGCCGCCCGGTGGGTGGTGGAACAAAAACCCGGCCTCTATGATATGGGTGATGTCTTGGGACTCAAATGAAATGGAAGATTTTTATATTTTTAGGGATCATTTTATTTTTACAGATTGGATGCAGCAAAAAACTGAATAAAACTTACCATTACACTCATTCCCAATAATGCAAGAGAGCAATAAAAACCAAATCACCCGGATTCCCATGGCGACATCGAATGTGTATGTCGTGGCCAATGGAGGGCGGGCCATCCTGATCGATGCCGGGATGAAAAAGAAGGAACGGAAGATCATAGCCGCCCTCCAGCGAATCAATATATCCCCCGCTGATATACAACTGATTATTCTCACCCATGCCCACTATGATCACTGTGGGAGCCTCAAGGCCCTCAAGGACATCACCAAGGCGCAAATCCTTGTCCATAAAGCAGAGGCCGAATGCCTCAAACAGGGATATTGTGAATTGCCGCAAGGCACGATGTGGTTCTCAAAGGCCCTGGCTGCGATAGGAAGAACCCTTGCCAAAAAATTGGGGGAATATGACCCCGTCGACCCCGATATAACGATCTCAGAGCGGTTCGACTTGCACGCATATGGCATAGATGGCTACATCCTGCCGACCCCGGGACATACCGCAGGTTCTATCAGTGTCATCATTGACGAAAGGCATGCAATAGTAGGGGACACCCTCTTTCATATCGTTAAGCACAGCGTATTCCCCCCCTATGCCAATGATCAGAAGACATTGCTGAGCAGTTGGAAGAAACTATTGGCAATTGGATGCGAATATTTTTATCCCGGCCATGGCAAGCCATTTACGAGAGCAAAATTCGAGAAGACCTATGAAAAGAAAAAATAACAAGATATCACTTGTGGTATCGAAGGGAAGAATGGGAATTGCATCTTTACAGGTTATTGCTCAAACTCGAGAGGAGAAAAGGGGACACCGCCCATATTGCTAAGTTGAAAAAACTATGGAAAAGCTAGCCTATTTGATCGGTGCAGTGAGCGCCTTCATATTTGTTCTTTTGGTTTTATACCTCACGTTAAAAAAGCTTTATAAATTAAATAGAGAATATAAACGTTATGATGAAATAGACAGGTACATTGCCTATACATGCCCAAAGTGCGACACGGTGATGGAGAATGGCTTTGTTATGGCTGGTAAGGGGATCTGTTATCGGGCCGATGAAACGAAACCCCTGAGCCAATTCATCGGGCCTAAGACGTTACTGAAGAATACGATGAACATGACGATGTCAATCAAAGAAAATGTGGCATGGAGATGTAGGGATTGTAATTATATCCTTGTTGATCACAGTTATCTCATCGGAAAGAGAAAAAGAATCTAACTTCTCGTGCACCTCTCACCGAGGGCCGGGACGGTGCTGAGCTTTTATTTGGAATTTTACCCAGAAAATAACAACCACCATCTCCTCTCCCCTGTCGAAGATCCCGCCGTCTTTGGGAGGGGAGGGGAGAGGATGTAATCCCGCTCCGCTGTGCATAAATCAGAGAATACGGGATGCCGCTCCCGCTCTTCAATATAGAGATAAGGATTACGGGATCCCGAAGCGGGAAAGGCGGCAGGTGAGGGGGAGATCCATAATCATATTCACCCTCACCCCTACCCTCTCCCGCCGGCGGGAGAGGGGGAAAAGGGAGAGAATATATTTTTCATCGTTTGTGGGCGAAGACGCAGTCGTAGGTAATTACCTTAGTTATACGTTATGATTGGAGCATGACGGTTCAGAAAAAAATCCCTTCTTAGGAGGGAGTGTTATGAAACGGATTATAACAATGATCGGCATAACGATACTCGCATGTTCCGTATGCATGGGTGCCTTTGCCCAGAATAAATCGTGGGAAGAACTGACCGCTGAATATAAAGAAATTCGCGAACAAGGCAAGAAGGGCCTTAATTTCATCACGATCTTTGATGCCATTGAAGTCGCGAAAGAAGCCTTGGGGGTGGCGGAAAAGCAGTTTGGACCTGATGATCCCAGATTGGCGGAATCCCTGTATCATCTGGCAGAGGCATACAGCTCAGCAACGGATTATGCCCAAGCCGAACCCTTGTATAAACGGGCGCTGACAGTCTATGAAAAAGCACGTAAGAAAGAAACCCTTACATATGCCAGGGTCCTGATAGGTCTTGGGGGCCTGTATGGTTTGCAAGCCCAATACGACCAGGCGTTAATCTATTACCAGCAAGCCCTTGAGATCATAGAAAAGCTGCCGGCGCCGGATACTATCGAGTTGGCACACCTGCTGGACTATATGGCGTTGATCATCGGGCGGGAGAAAGGTTTTGCCGTTGCCGAGCCGTATTATAAACGTTCCATCAAAGTAAGGGAAAAGATATTCGGTAAGGTACATCCTGAGGTGGCGGAGGCTATAATCGTCCTCGCATCAGAATACCGCGTCAACAAACAATTTGCCGAATCCCAGCGCCTGTACAAACAAGCACTTGCCATCTACAAAAAACTATACGGCAAAAACGATCCCAAGGTGGCCGAATACCTGGAGGGAGTGGGTTACTACCATTATGATCAAAAAGAATATAGCCGTGCAGAACCATATTATAAAAAGGCCCTCAAGCTGTGGGAAAAGATATATGGCCCGGACAATACCGAGCTTTGTCCCCACCTCGTCATGCAGGGGAATTTTTATAATGCATGGGGCCAGTATGATAAGACAGAGGCCTTTTTTCAACGGGCACTGACCATCAAAGAGAAGGCCTTCGGGAAAGATGACCCTGAGCTTATAGCATCCCTTAGACGCCTCTATACCTTTTATGATGCACGGAAGGACTTCCCGCAGGCCGAGCGCTATTATGGACGATTATTCACCATACGGGAGAAGGAGATCGAAGCGGACACTATTGAATGGTATGAACTCCTGAGGGATTATGCCGGATTTTTCGTAAAATGGGGGCGATGGTCCAAGGCTGAAGTGCTTTACCGGCGTCTCCTCGCCTCGTACGAAGGTTTTCCCGAAAAAAATTGGGCATTCGAGGCGTGGGTTGCGGAAAGGCTCGCACACCTTTGCGTGCTCCAGAATAAAAATAACGAAGCCGAAGATTTCTATGACCATGCCTTGGCTGCCTGGGAAAAGATCCTTGTCCAAGAAAAAGAGAGTGACGAGTTCGTCGAGTTCTTGGAGGGCATGGCCGTCTTTTTCAAGAGCATTGGCAAAGAGGCAGAGGCTGAACAATTGGAAAATCGGGTGCAGGCAGTCCGTATCAAACTACAACAAGAAAAGGCATCTGACTCAAAAAGGGTTCCTGAGGTCGAGGACTCCAGGGTTCAAGAACAATAAGAGAGAGGGTTCACTCGACCACGTGCCCCCTCTGCCGCCAGTGGCATCCCGCTTCCGTAAATTTATATTGTGGGGCGGGATCTGATCCTTGAACCCTCAAGCCATCCCGCGTTTGCGGGATGGCAGTTTACTACTCCCTACGTCACCGTTCCCTCCACTCGGATCAGGGTGGTCTTGGCCTGGATGACGTCGAGCCCGTCGATCTTCCGAAGGGCCTGACGGATATTTCGCTCCACCGCCTCGTGGGTCATCATGACGATGGGGACCGCCTCCTTTATCTTTCTGCCCTTCTGTATCACTGAGGCGATGCTGATCTCATGGTCCCCCAAGATACCCGAAATCTTGGAGAGGACCCCGGGGCGGTCTAAAGCAGTAAACCTCAGGTAATAAGGGGTGGTCACCTCATCTATTGCCTTGATCGCCCCCTCCTTGGATGACGCGAGGGGCAGGATGAGATTCCCTCCCTTGACGCCTTTGATGATGTCACCGCCCAGATCCGCCAGATCGCTTACTACGGCACTGCCGGTGGGGAGCGACCCAGCCCCCTGCCCGTAGAACATGGTGGGACCGACGGCATCCCCGGAGATGTAGATGCCATTGTAGACGCCTTCCACCGTGGAGAGGAGGTGATGGGCCGGGAGCATGGTGGGATGGACCCTGAGTTCCACCTTCCCCTCATCCCCCTTCCCGATGGCCAGGAGCTTGATGCGATACCCGAACTCCGAGCTGTACTGGATGTCCAGGGGGGTGATATTCGCAATCCCCTCGACAAAGATATCGTTAAAGTCCGCCCTCACCCCAAAGGCCAGGGCAGCCAGGATGGCGAGCTTATGGGCGGCATCGGTCCCCTCCACATCAAGGCTCGGCTCGGCCTCGGCGTAGCCCAATCGCTGCGCATCCTTCAAGATCTCGCGAAACCCTTTCCCCTCTTGGGTCATCCTGGTCAAGATATAGTTGGAGGTCCCGTTGAGGATCCCGAATATGGAGATGATCCGGTTGGCCACCAGCCCCTCGCGGAGGCAGCGGATGATGGGAATACCTCCGCCCACACTTGCCTCAAAACCGATCCTCACCCCATTGGCCTGGGCAGCGGCAAAGATCTCAGCACCATGGAGGGCCAGCAGGGCCTTGTTGGCCGTGACCACGTGTTTACCCATCTTCATGGCCTTCAGGATGAAGGTGCGCGCCGGCTCGATACCGCCCACCAGCTCCACGCAGATGGCGATCTCCGGGTCCGCGAGCACTGCCTCGGCATCGGCAGTCAAAAGCTCCTTTGAGACCTGCACCCCTCGATCCCGTTCCAGGTCGATATCGGCGATCTTGTGCAGGCGGATCCGCCCCCCCAGGCGCTGTTCTATCAGGGGGGCGTTATCCTGGAGTATCTTCACCACCCCAGCGCCCACGGTGCCGAAGCCGATGATTCCTATCTTGATCTCCTTCATTTTTGCAGTATCTTCCTTATTCCCCGTACGGCCTGTCGAATACGATGCTCGTTTTCCACCAAGGCAAACCGCACATACCCTTCTCCGCACGCGCCGAAACCGATGCCTGGAGAGACGGCCACCTTGGACTCCCTGAGGAGAAACTTGGAGAACTCCAGAGAACCCATCTTCTTAAAGGCCGGGGGGATCTCGGCCCAGACGAACATGGTGGCCTTGGGCTTTTCCACCTGCCACCCCGCCCTGTTGATCCCTTCGACCAGGATGTCCCTGCGTGACCGGTATATTTCGTTTGTCTCTCGAACGCATTCTTGATCGGAGGTAAGGGCGATGATGGCCGCGATCTGGATGGGCTGAAACATCCCGTAATCGAAGTAGCTCTTCAGCCTGGTCAAGGCGTTGATCATCCTCCTGTTCCCCACGGCAAAACCCACCCGCCAGCCGGGCATACTGTAGCTCTTGGAGAGGGTGTAGAATTCCACCGCTATCTCCTTAGCGCCGGGGATCTGGAGTATGCTGGGCGCCTCATACCCATCGAAGACCAAATCGGCATAGGCCAGGTCATGGACTACCAGGAGCTGGTTCTCCTGGGCGAACTGGATGACCTTCTCAAAGAAGGAACGGTCCACCACCTTGGTGGTAGGGTTGTGGGGAAAGTTGATGATCAGCATCTTGGGCTTGGGCCAGGTAAGTTTGGTGGCGGTCTGCAGACGCTCGAAGAAGTCCTCATCCTCGGTCAAGGGGATACTGCGCAGGTCTCCCCCGGCGATGACCACACAGTAGCTGTGGATGGGGTAGGTGGGGTCAGGTACAAAGACCACGTCCCCAGGACCCAGGGTGGCCAGGGCGAGATGGGCGATACCGTCCTTTGATCCTATGGTAGCTATGGCCTCGGTATCGGGATCGAGGTCTACATCGTAGTTGCGCCGATACCAATCGGTGATGGCCAGCCGCAGCTTATAGATCCCCCGGGAAGCGGAATACCGATGGTTGCGGGGATTTTGGACCGCCTCCACCAGTTTGTCCACGATATGTTTTGGGGTGGGGAGGTCCGGATTCCCCATCCCGAGGTCGATGATATCCTCCCCCTTCCTGCGGGCGTCGATCTTCAGCGCATCTACCTGGGCGAAGACATACGGCGGCAGCCGCTGTATGCGATGAAACTCCTCCATTCCTCCTCCCCTTGACAAGATAGCGTATCTTTCATGATACTAATAGGACGTAAGTCATAAAAAATTAACACAAATCGATTGATGGGGTCAAGGAGGAAGTAGGGGAAGCCATAACACCTTATTATTTCGAAACGAAGGCAAATAAAACCTATCCTGTGCTCATCCCTGTTTTTTTATTGACAATTTTTTCTTTATATTATATGTTAGTTCTCTAATTATACTATAGCCTTACTGTATAAAGTGTATAGTTACACTATACGCTCATTGATGATCATGCTAACGCTACAGGATGTCAAACAGTCAGTCCCTATACATCGACACCTTCTATACAAAACCTATAGCCAGAGAGAAGAGGAGGTGAAAACACATGCAAGATAGGCCATGGCAGCGTCACTATGACTATGCTACCCCCACAACGATCCGGTACCCGAGGATCCCGGCCCACCAAATGATGCAGGTCTCGGTAAATGCCTATCCGGACAAGACGGCCCTGAACTTCTTTGGGACCGAGATCAGCTTCTGGGAACTGCGCGAGCAGATCCTGCGTATGGCCAATGCCTTGGGTGGGCTTGGTATTCAAAAAGGTGAACGCGTCGGGCTTCATCTTCCCACGTGCCCTCAATATGTCATCGCCTATCATGCGGCCATGTCCCTGGGGGCTATTGGGGTGAATCTCAATCCCATGTACACAACCGATGAATTGAAAGCCCTGGTTGAGAATACAGGGATCACCACGCTCATCACCTCTGATGTGGCCCTTCCGAACATTAGGCCTCTCTGTCAAGCAGTAGAGATTCCCCGGGTTATTATTACCGCGGTCACGGATTTTATCGAGGGGAGGGTCAAAAGCACGCCCAAGGGACTGGATTTTGAAAAGGGATGGCACCATTTTTCCCAACTTCTGGAGGGCTGTTCTGATAAGCGGGTGCCCCGTGTCGAGATCGGGCCCGATGACCCCGCACTGATCCAGTTCACCGGAGGTACCACGGGAATCCCCAAAGGGGCGGTCCTTACCCATGCCAATCTGGTAGCAGCGACATTACAGGTCTCTCTTTGGGGCGGCCCCACTACCAATCTTATGCCTCCGGAGAGACGATGTGTTCTGGCGGTTTTGCCCTATTTCCATGTATACGGTACGATTGTGGCTATGAGTTGGGCCCTCTTCAATTGCGCCACTCAGATACTCGTGCCCCGATTTGAACTCGATGAGTTCATGGATATCTTGGCCGGCTTTAAGGAGATTACCTTTTTCCCCTCAGTACCCACGATGATCAATGCCGTCATCAACCACCCAAAGGCTACGGAACTACAGCTCGACCGAAAGCTGGGCCTGTTGAACTCCGGTGCAGCGCCCATGCCGCAGGAACTTATTGACCAGATCACAGACATGGGAATCAGCTACGGCGAGGGCTGGGGCATGACCGAGACCACTTCCCTGGGGATAAGCAATCCGATCTTGGGCCTCAGCAAGGTCGGGAGCATCGGCATCCCATGGCCGGATACGGATGTGCGCCTTGTGGACATTGAGGAAGGAAAAGAGGATGTCCCGAAGGGGAAACCCGGGGAGATCATCATCAAGAGTCCTCTGGTAATGCAAGGGTACTGGGAAAACCCGGAAGAGACTGCGGGACAACTGCAAGACGGATGGCTTCACACCGGGGATATCGCCGTATGGGACGAAGACGATTACATATTCATTGTGGACCGAAAGAAGGACATGATCATTGCCGGCGGGTTCAATATTTATCCACGAGAGGTCGACGAGGTGCTTTACCGGCATCCAAAAATTAGGGACGCTGCTACCATTGGCGTTCCTGATGAATACCGTGGCGAGACCGTAAAGTGCTTCATTGTCGTAAAGCAAGGGGAAACACTCACGGAGGAGGAGGTGTTGGTATTTTGCACAGAAAAGCTGGCCGCCTACAAGAGGCCGAAGATTGTAGAATTTTGTGACGACCTCCCCAAGTCAGCAGTGGGAAAAATCCTCCGGAAGAGTCTGCGTACTGAAGAAGCAAAAAAGAAAAAATGACAGGGAGAAAGAAAAAAACTGCTAAACAAACGCCTTTGGGCATATGAGAACACGTTAGCGAAAACAGACCAAGGCAGGTCTTATGCTAAATGCTAAGCACCTGCCTGCGCGTAGCCGCTCCGGTGAATGCAGGAGAGATCCGAAGCAAATCTCCCCAAGGCGGGATTCAAAACCCCGGTTCAATAAGCAAGTGCAACACTTTTAGGTTCTGAGGTTTCTGGAGTTTCCTGCGTTTTTAATATTGAAATCGTTATTGTGTAACAATATTGATATCTTGAAGATATAGATATCTAAAATTCCCCCTTTTTGAGTTTTAAAATAGCGATCTAAACATTTCAAATACTTAGGAAAGTTTCTTTCCTCAAAAACGCATAGGAACTCCTATAAGCATGAAAAACCCAGGAAACTCTAGTGAGGTTTCCCTTGACATTTCTTTATGATTCATTATATATAGTTAAATTCTAATATTGAAAGATGACATAGCAAATGGATCTTCGATTAATGATTATGGGGCTCTTGATGCAAGGGCCGAGTCATGGGTATGACCTGAAGCAGACCCTTGAGGGGGAACTGAGTCCCTTCATCGAGATCTCCTCTGCCCCCCTCTACTATACGCTGAAAAAGTTGGAACAGGAGGGGCTGGTCACTAAGCTGAGTGCTGTTTCTGGCAAAAGACCAAAGAAGTATGTATACAATCTCACCGCAAAAGGCCGGAAGACAATTAAGGGGCTTCTCCTCGAGAACATCACGTATCTGCATCGCCCTTCTTTGAACCTCGATATCTCTCTCTATTTTTTCAATTTTCTCGATTCCCAAGATGTGATAAAGACCTTACAGGGGCGGCAGAGGGAACTGCGCAAGTTAAAGTTTTTGCTTGAGCGTCAAAAAAGGGGGTTGAAGCCCGATGCAAGCAGGAGGAGGAAGTATATCATCACCGCTCACAATATCCGGGTGGCTGAAGCTGAGACGGAGTTTGTCAAAGATTTGATCGAGACGTTCTCCCAGGGGAACCTGGATGAAGCGAAGGTGTCTCCTGAGGTGAAAGAAGACCATGATCGTCGGTAAATATCTGCAGCGGCAGGCCCACGAGCGGCCTGATAAAGTGGCTGTTGTCTGCAACGAGGTGCAGCTGACCTTCTCCGAGCTCAACCTCCAGGCCAACAGGCTGGCCAATTGGCTCCTTGCCCAAGGGGTAAAGAAGGGTGACCGGGCGGTGATGTTACTCCCCAACTGCGCCGAGTTCGCGGTGGTCTACTTTGCCCTCATGAAAATCGGGGTCATCGCGGTGATCCTCGACTTTCGCCTCAGCCCCCCGGAGATGGCCCCCCTCTTCGACGAGACGGAGGCAAAGGTCCTCATTACCCATTCCAAACAGAAGACCTTCGCCGTGAGGATGCTACGGGAAAAGAAGCACCTCCAATACGTCATACTTCTGGGCAAGGACAGGGAAGAAACGGACGATGAAAACGGCCTGTATCACTATGAGCGGATTGTGGAGGGAGAGGATACCCAGGAGCCGAATAGTATCATTAAGGAGGAAGATGAGGCCCTGTACCTCTATACCTCGGGTACAACCGGAAAGCCGAAGGGGGTCATCCTGACATATGATCACCTCACCTATTTCCCCGAATCTATGAAGGCCATGCAGGATTTTAGCGATCAGGACATACAGGGATCCGTGCTGCCCATGTCCCATATCTCAGGGCCGATCGTCCTGAACCTCCTCGTGGACGTGGGCCACACACTAGCAATCATCGACGAGATAAGGCCCAAAAAGATCCTTGAAGAGATACAGCGGAACAAGATTAACTACTTCCACGCCGTACCCCCTATTTTTCAGATGCTCCTGAATCTCCCCAGCCGCGACCGCTACGATCTGAGCAGCCTGAGCTCCGTCGCCATGATGGGGACGGTGGTCCCTGAAGAACTCATGGAGGAGTGGATCGAGGAGTACCCCCACTGCGTGGCCCGGCAGGGGTACGGGGCCACGGAGACCTCTCCCTTGCTTACCCTCACCCACATTGATGATGCCCCCCGCAAAATGGCAAGCGCCGGTCGCACGTGCCCCGGGGCCGAGATCAAGATTGTGGATAAAGCCGGCAAGGAACTCCCCACCGGGCAGGTCGGGGAGGTGATTGCCCGCGGGCCCCAGATCATGAAAGGATACTTTAAAAAACCCAAGGCCACTGCACAAAAGATCAAGGATGGCTGGTATTACACCGGCGACCTGGGGAGGTTCGACGAAGACGGCTATATCTATATCTTAGGCCGGGCCGATGACATGATCATCAGCGGGGGGATAAACGTCTACCCCTCGGAGTTGGAAAATGTCCTCGTCGCCCACGACAAGGTTGCCGAGGCGGCGGTGGTGGGGATACCGGATGCAGACAGGGGACAGGCCTTGAAGGCGGCAATCGTCCCCAAGGTGGGGGAGGAAATCTCCAAACGGGAGTTGATGAAGTTCTGCCGAGAGCGGCTCGCCAGCTTTAAACTCCCTAAGGTCATAGAATTTCGCGACAGCCTCCCCCGCTCCCGCACCGGAAAGGTGGCCAAGCGGGAGTTGAAGGCCGTCGAGGAGGGGTTGAAAAAATACTGGGATTTTCTAGGAGACCACAAGAAGTGGATCGGACCCTTGGTCCTCATCGCAGTCTGGTTTTTGGTGACCATCACTAAGATGGTGGATCCCTTCTTCCTCCCTTCCCCGGTGACCGTCGGGGAAAAGCTTGGGATACTACTCGTGAAGGCAGAGACGTACGAACACATCTTCAAGACTTTTTATCGCATGATGGCGGGGTATACCATAGCAGCCGCTATTGGGGTGCCCCTCGGTATCATCCTCGGCTATTGGGAAAAAATCTATGACTCGGTGGAGTTCATCATCGACTTCTTCCGCTCCTTTCCTGCGACCGCCATGTTCCCCCTCTTCATGCTCGCCTTCGGCCTAGGGGATGGTTCCAAGATCGCTCTTGTGGTCTTCGGCTGCTCCCTGCTCATCCTGGTCAACACCACCTATGGGGTCCATGGAGGCAGCCGCACCCGCAAGATGGTGGCAGAGACTATGAAGGCATCGGAGGCCTATATCATGGCCAAGGTCGTCTTGCCGGAGGCCCTCCCCCAGATAGCCGCAGGGCTGCGGCTCGCCCTCTCGCTGAGCCTCATCATCATTGTGGTCCTGGAGATGTTCATCGGAACTACAAGGGGGTTGGGGTATTTAATCTACAACGCCCACATGACCTACCAGATAGCGGATATGTACGCCTTCATCGTCCTGGCCGGCCTCGTCGGTTATTTCATCAACCAGGGGTTTGTCAAGTTGGAGGACAAGGTGATCCACTGGGCCGGGAAATAGGAGCAGGAAAATAAGAATGGGGTGGTGAGAGGTTGTTATACAACTTTATAACATAACAAAAAGGAGGGAAAGGCTATGAAAAAGATCGTGGCAACAGTATGTATGGTGATGTTTCTGTTCGGAGCGGCCGCAGGGGCCTTTGCAGCCCAAGATGTGGTGAAGATCGGCTATCTTCGTATCGTGATGAGCTTTCCGACTTTTGTGGCGCAGGAAAAGGGCTTCTTCGCCGAGGAGGGTCTGAAGGTAGAGCTGATCCCCTTCAATTCAGGGACAGCAATCGTCGATGCCCTGGTGGCCGGCCGGATCGACGCCAACTGCGGCAGCGCTATCGTTACACACTGGTTCGCCGAGCAGAATGTGTCGGGGAGATTCAAGATTTTTCTCCTATATGGGACTGATTCAATGGAGGATGACAACACCTTTGTGGTGGTGGTCAAGAAGGATTCCCCTATTAAGGACCTGAAAGGCCTCAAGGGAAAGAAGGTGGGGCACTTTCCTGGGATTACTAATTTGGTTCTGGCCAAGGCGATCATCCGCACGCAGATGGACCCCGAGGGGGTCATCTTCACCGAGGTCCCCCCTCCCAACCTGGTCCCGGCCCTGGCAGCCGGCCAAATCGACGCCTTCTTCTCGCCCGAGCCCTTGGGGATGATAGCCGTGTCCAAGGGGATGGGGAGATACCTCCTTAAAAGCCCCCTTACTCTCTTGCGGTTGAAAGGGGGTGTTCCGGGAGGGGCTTTTGCTTTCACGACACAATTCCTGAAGGAGAGCCCTGAGCAGGCTGAGAAGGTCAAGGCAGCCTTGGAAAAGGCCGTTGACTACATCAGAAACCATGAGGAAGAAGTGCGATCATATCTGATTGAGTACAACAGTCTTCCCGAACCGGTTGCCATGCGTATACCCTATGACAAGTTTATCAAGCTTGATGAATTTGATAAGAATGCGGGACAAGCATACTTCGATATGCTGTACAAAGAGGGGGCCTATCAGCAGAAGCTTGATACCACTAAGCTATACTACGAGAACTAATAAGAGAAAAAGAGACGTAAGACTAAGGAGGCCACAATGAAAAAATTGGTCGTGTTTTTGCTGATGGTTTTTCTTCTGATGACTGCGGGGAGTGCGTTGAGTGCAGAGAAGGTGAAGATCGGCTACCTGCGCATCGTGATGAGTCTCCCCACCTTTGTGGCGCAGGAAGAGGGCCTTTTTGAAAAGAAAGGGCTGGATGTGGAGCTGATTCCCTTCCAGTCGGGGACTGCGATTATCGATGCCCTGGTGGCGGGGAGGATCGATGTCAACGCCTGCAGCGCCATCACCGGGTACTGGTTTGCCGAGCAGAATGTGACGGGTAAGTTCAAGATCTTTTTGACATATGGGACCCCTTCTATTGAGAACCCGAGCTTCGTGGCGATCGTCAAAAAGGACTCCCCCCTGAAGGACTTAAAGGACCTCAAGGGGAAGAAGGTTGGTACCTTCCCCGGTGCCACCTCAATTGCATTGGCCAAGGCGATCATCCGCACGCAGATGGACCCAGGGGGCGTTACCTACACCGAACTCCCCCCGCCCACCCTCATCACCGCCTTGGCTGCCGGGCAGATCGATGCCTTCTTCGCACCCGAGCCCTTCGGGATGATAGCTGTCTCCAAGGGGGTAGGGAGGCACCTGGTGAAGGAGCCGTTAGGTCTGCTCGGCCTTGAGAAGGGATTTGCCGGGGCAGGGTTTGGCTTCTCTGCTCAATTGTTAGAAGAGAACCCTCGGCTTGCCAAGAAACTCAAAGGGGCATACGACAAGGCCGCTGATTTAATAGCGAAGGACAAAAACGCTTTTAGGCCTCTGCTGGTAAAATACTTAGGGCTCCCTGAGTCTGTCGCCATGAACGTACCCATCCAATACTGGATGAAGGTCGAGCAGCTCGACAAGGAGGCGACACAAGAATACTTTGATCTGCTTTACGGAGAAGGGGCTTATAAGGATAAGGTTGATACCACAAAGCTGTACTACGAGGATTAATACGCGAACCAAGATATAAGACTAAGGAGGCAACATGAAAAAATTAGTCGTGGTTGTGCTCATGCTCCTTTTGCTGATGACCGCGGGGAAGACCTTGAGCGCAGAGAAGGTAACAATAGGTCATCTCCCCATCGTTCCAAGCCTTCCTACCTATGTAGCGATGGAAAAGGGGTTCTTCGCTCAGGAGGGCCTGGAGGTGGAACTAATCCCCTTCCAGTCAGGGACTGCGATCATAGACGCCCTCGTGGCGGGGAGGATCGACGCCAACTGCATGAGCGCCATCACCGGGCACTGGTTCGTCGCCCAGAATGCGCCGGAAAGGTTCAAGATATTTCTGGTCTACGGGGCCGACTCCAATGTGGACAACACCTTTGTGGTGGTGGTCAAGAAGGATTCCCTTTTGAAGGACCTCAAGGCATTGGCAGGGAAGAAGGTGGGGACCTTCCCGGGGGCCACTCAGGTAGTTCTGGCCAAGGCGATCATCCGCACGCAGATGGACCCCGAAAAGGTCATCTTCACGGAGATCCCCCCTCCTAACTTAATCCCTGCCTTGGCAGCCGGACAGATCGACGCCTACTTCTCACCCGAGCCCTTCGGGATGTTGGCCGTCTCAAAGGGGGTGGGGAGATATCTCAAGAAGAGCCCCTGCACCTTGCTTGGATTAAAGAAGGGGATTGTAGGTGGGGCCTTTTCCTTTTCAGCCAACTTCCTGAAGGAGCGGCCTGAGCCGGCCAAGAAGGTCAAGGCCGCCATCGAAATGGCCGTAGACTACATCAAGGCCAATGAGCAGGAATCCAGGGGGTACCTGGGAAAATACGCCCATCTTCCCCCGCCCGTGGCCACGAGGATCCCCTTCGAGAAGTGGATCAAGATAAAGGACCTGGACAAAAAGGCCCCCCAGCGCTACTTTGATGTACTCTACAAAGAGGGGGCATATCAAAAAGATTTAGATACCACTGAACTGTATTACGAGTAGCATGGCGCAGGAAAGACCATACCTTTACGTCCGCGGCGTAAGCAAGCACTACGACACGGCCCCCGATCCCCGACTGGGGAGCGGGGGCCTGCGGGTGCTCGACAACATCTCCTTCACCGCCAAGCAGGGGGAGTTCGTCACCATCGTGGGCCCCAACGGTTGTGGAAAGAGCACCTTCTTCCGTATGCTGTCCGATCTCGAGGAGATGGACTACGGGAGAATCCTCATCGGCGGCAAGACCATCGAGGAGGCCAAGATCGGCTATGTCTTCCAGAACTATCGGGAATCCCTTTACCCCTGGCGGACCTGTCTCGGCAACCTCATGGTCCCCTTGGAGCTCAATGGGGTCCCGCGGCGTGAGCGCAAAAAGAAGGTCGATGAGTTCCTCTGGCGGCTCGATATGAGCGTGCGTGAGGACGCCTATCCCTATGAGCTGAGCGGTGGACAGCAGCAGATGCTCGGTATCCTCAGGGCCCTCGTCTATGAACCGGATATCCTCCTCTTGGATGAACCCTTCAGCTCCCTCGACTTCCAGACGACCCTCTACATGCACGACAAGATCATGGAGGTGTGGGAAAAGACGGGGGTGACCGTCCTCTTCATCTCGCACAACATCCATGAAGCGGTCTATCTGGCCGACAAAGTGGTGGTATTCAGCAAGAGGCCGGCCCGAGTGGTGGAGGTGATCGAGACCAACCTCCCCCGCCCTCGGGATTATAAGGTGACCGAGAGCGATCAGTTCTTCGAGGTGAGAAATCGGGTGATGGAGCTCTTCAGGGAAGAGATCATGGACAGCTTCCTCTTCATGGAACTGAGCGGTTTTTAACGTAAGGAGTCTGCAATGAGTAAAAATATACTGTTACCGACTGATGCCGTCAGCCAAGAAGAAGCGATGCGAGGATGGAATGAGGCAGCTGAGGAGTTTGCCTCTCGCTTTGAGAGGAATGAGGAATTCTTCCATAAGCATATGATCAACCCTGCGATTCTTGATTTAGTCGGTACAGTTGAGGGGAAGACCATCCTCGATGTTGCGTGCGGAGAGGGACACCTCTCTCGGAAGCTCGCTGAATTGTCAAAGGGGAACATCCAGATTACCGGCGTCGATGCCTCGGAAACGCTAATCGAGTTTGCCAAAAGGCGAAATAAGGCCTTTTCGAATTGTATCACGTTTCAGCACGGGGATGCGAGCCGCATGGATCAGGTGCCGTCGAAGACATTTGACATCGCGATCTGCAACATGGCCCTCATGTTTATTAAGCGGTATGAGGAGACTATTCACGAAGTCGCTCGCGTCCTGAAGCCAAGGGGAACTTTCATCTTTTCATTACTCCACCCTTGTTTTTTGACCCCGGGCTCAGATTGGATCATGGATGATTCCCGTGGTACGGATCGGGGAAAAAGGATTGGATGGAAGACGGATAATTACCATCTGAGGCTTGTTTCCCGCGATGTTATGTGGGTGTGCGACACCAAGGAAACCTATTATTTTTGCCGCACCTTAGAGGACTATGTTCGTGCCCTGCGGGAACAGGGATTTGTTATAGCAGATCTCCGGGAGCCCTTACCCCCCAAAAAATTGATGGAGCGAAAACCCGAAATCCAGGCCGAGGTAAAACGATCCCTATTCCTGATTATGAAAAGCGTATTATTAGAAGATGAATCCGCCCTGTGAAGGGGCATGCCGTGTGGTTTTGGGCACACAGGGCAACGCGTGTATGAAGCAGGATTCTTTGCTTGTCGAAAAACTCGGGGGTTAGAGCCGTTTATAGTCTATGTGCCGCTTCCATCTGCGGTGCCACCACCACCACTGCTCAGGGTATTGCTCGATATATCCCTCGGTGAGTTTCATCAGACGGGCAAGATTGTGGGCGACATCCCACTCCTGGTCCCCGGTGGTTTCCAGCGTGAGGGGTTTTTCAATAATGAGCTTATGCTCCCATCCATTAACGTATACGATAAAGGCGGGTAGAATGGTGGCCCCTGTCCGCATGGCCAGGACTACTGGCCCCTTGAAGGACGGGACCGAATACCCGAAGAAATCCACCATGATGTCGGGATACGGGGGGTTTTGGTCCATTATGATGTAGACAATTCCCCCTCCACGCAGCTGCCTCAAGGATTGTTGCGTCGCCAGCCTTCGCTTCCTCCCGTCGATAAAACCGATCCCTACGTGAGCCATCATGCGAGTATAAAGCCATGCTATGTATTTGTTTCGTGGTTTCTTGACGATGACTGCTATAGGGTAGCCTTCCAAGGCTAGTTTAAGGGCAAGGATGGGGAAGTTGCCCAGGTGGAGGCCCGCAATGACGATTCCCTTCCCTTTGTGTATGGCTTCATCGAGGTATGTCTTCCCCACGATCTCGATGCGCTTCTTTGCCACATGAGGAGGGAGATAGACGAGCTTCACTGACTCCAGAAAGCTGGTGACCGTCCTGGTGAGGCACTGCTTATAGATGGTCTCGATCTCCTCTTCACCCTTCCGTTTGCCGAAGACCAGCCGCAGGTTGGCCAGGGCGATCTTTTTCCGCCTTCCCGGAAAGATGTCCACCACGCGTGCCAACGACCTGCCCAATAGGTAGACCCACGACAAGGGGATAACCTTAATTAAAAAAATAACGGGAGGGGCAAATACAAAGGTGAGCTTTTCACCGAAGGCCTCCCATTTCCTGCGCCACTTCTTGGACATCATAATGATATATCCCCCTTCATACGAAGGGGTACTATAGCCTTCTCTTTTTTCTTTTGTCAAGCGAAGAACATTGATAGACATCCCTTAATTTTGCGATTGGAGCCGGAAGAAGCCGTCAGGTCTTCGTAGCATGTTGTGTTGAGGGAGAGGGATCTTACTATGTAAGCATTCCCTTCCCTGCCGCAGGAAAGGGCACGGAGGATACTCTTCGTGCTCCGTTACGTGATACCGTTATACTTTTCAACTATTCACCTCCTAGCTTAAAGTATAGGGACGTGATATAAAAAAGGAGGCTCATAATGATGTGTAAAAACAGCTACGAAAAGATTTGCTGTTTGTCGAGGGAGGATTGTGGCTGGTGCGAATGTGAGAGAAAATCTGACCAAGATGGAGAAGTTCCTCGAGGCCCATGAGTTGGAGCCCCCGCCAACAATGAAACTCTTCCGCCGATGGGGTTCGCGGAGGTCCCCTTGATCATTGAGGAGGCACGTTGGGAAGGAAAGGGAACAATCTCCTCCTGATCAACCCCTGGGTGTATGACTTCGCCGCCTATGACCTCTGGGCAAAACCCTTGGGGCTCCTCTATCTGGCCGCCCTGCTGGAGAAAAATGACTGGAAGATAGGGTATATCGACTGCCTCGACGTCCACCACCCTGCCCTGAAGACCCTCAGTCTCAAAGGACCCCGGCGGAGACCGGATCACCGGGGACACTTTTATCGGGAAGAGGTGGCAAAACCGCCTCCTCTGCAGAGGATCCCCCGCCGGTTCTACCGCTTCGGTCTCCCCCCCGAGGCCTTCGGAAAGGCCCTCCAAACCCTTCCGACCCCCCAGGCCGTCTTGGTCACGTCAGGGATGACCTACTGGTATCCAGGAGTTCATGAGGTCATCGGTATTGTCAAGGAGGTCTTTCCATCCGTACCGGTGATCTTGGGCGGCATCTACGCCACCCTCTGTGCGGAACATGCGGAGGAGACATCGGGGACGGACTTTATCATCAAGGGGTGGGGGGAGATTCAGGTCCTGGAACTCCTGGAGGGGTTGACCGGGACCATCCCCTCGTATCTCCCCGATCTGGATGACCTCGACAGTCTCCCCTCGCCGGCCTTTGGCCTCTATCCCCATCTCGACTACTGCTGTGTGCTCACCTCTCGGGGGTGTCCCTTTCTGTGCACCTATTGCGCCTCCCCCCTCCTCAACCCTCGATTTATTAAACGAGATCCCGCCCAGGTGGCCGAGGAGATCACCCGGTATGCCGTGGAGTATGGGGTAGAGGACATCGCCTTTTACGACGATGCCCTCTTGGTCGACCGTCAGTTCGCCATCTCCTTGTTGCAGGGGATCGGGGAGAGGGGTATCACGGTCCGATTCCACGCCCCCAATGGGCTCCATGCCCGAGGTATCACCGAAGAGGTGGCGCATCTGATGCGCCGGGTGGGCTTTGTCACGATCCGCCTCGGCCTGGAGACCGCCTCGTATGAACGACAACTGGCCACTGGTAACAAGGTGAGCAATGAGGAATTTCACTCGGCAGTAAAGCACCTCCAGCGAGCAGGATACGCCCCACAGGAGATCGGGGCCTATATCTTGGCCGGGCTCCCGGGTCAGGGGCGGGCGGAGATAGAGGAGACCATCCGCTTCGCCAGGGAGTGCGGGGCCCGACCCTATCTGGCGGAGTATTCCCCCCTCCCCGGTACCCCCCTGTGGGCGGAAGCGGTGCAGGTCTCTCCCTTTGACCTGCACGGTGAACCCCTCTTTCACAACAACACCATCCTGCCCTGTCGCTGGGAGGGGTTGGCCTGGGATGACCTACAGGCCCTCAAGGCAATGGTCCACAGGGAAATGTAACGCCCCTTGCAACCCAAGGGTAAAGATGTTATTAAGGATAAAACTTTTTTCGGTCTGATTGAGGCATGCTGCATACTGCAAACAGATATATAAGATTTATAAGACTAGTGTCCCTTGTGGGGCTCATCTTTTTCCTCTCCATAATATCTCTTCAGGCCCAAGTATTGACGTTCCCCCAGCCTGACGGGCCGGTCAATGACTACGCGGAGGTCATCCCTCCAGAGTATGAGGCTCAGATGAATCAGCTGGCCCACGCCCTGTGGGAGCAGACAAATACCGCCGTGGTAGTGGCCACCTTTCGGGACCTGGGGGGAGAAACCCCGCGAATATTCGCCAACAAGCTCTATGAGGCGTGGGGGATCGGCACAAAGGGGGAGGATAAGGGGGTCCTGATCCTCGTCGCCCTGAAGGAGCGTCAGGTGACGTATGAAACCGGCTATGGTGTAGAGGGGATCCTCCCGGACGCCAAGGTGGGTGGTATCTTGGATCAATACGTCGTCCCCGCCCTGCGCCGGGATCGGTATGGTGAGGGCCTGCTCAGTGGGATGGCGGCCGTGGCCCAGGTAGTGGCCCAGGATGCCGGGGTGCAGCTCGACCTGGACCGCTATGCACCTCGGTCAGGGGCGCAACCCAAGGCGAGGGGGGTACTCGGCCTCGTGCCCCTCCTCTTTTTTCTCTTCATCATCTTCGGCCTTTTGGGCCGGGGAAGGGGGTTTTCCCCCTTTTTCCTCCTCCCCTTGATCTTCATGGGAGGTGGCAGAGGGATGGGTGGGGGATTCGGTGGTTTCGGCGGTGGGTTCGGGGGCTTTGGCGGAGGGATGAGCGGCGGCGGTGGGGCCAGCAGGGGTTTTTGAGAGGAAGCTAATGATGACAGGGTCACTTGCTAAGAAGACAGAGAAGATTTCGAGAAGGATTTTGGAACTCAGGGAAAAGGTGTCAAGGGTGCCTCAGAAACCGGAAGATATAGTTCCTGAGTTCACCAACGACTATCACCAGATCTACGGAGCAGACCTGATTTCCATTTGCCTGTACGGGAGTGGGGCCCGGGGGGATTACATCCCGGGGAGATCGGACCTCAATTTCCTCATCGTCCTCACTGAAGAGGGGATCAAGGGGCTCGACAGGGCATTCAAGGTAGTGGCCAAATGGCATCGGCGCCGGGTGACCACGCCCCTCTTTATGACCCAAGAGTACATCGCCACCTCGTTGGACGCCTTCCCCCTGGAGTTTGTGAACATCAAGCGGGACTACCAGGTGGTGTGGGGGAAAAATCCCTTGGCGAAGCTCACAATCCGCAAGAAGCAGCTCCGCCTCCAATTGGAGCGGGAGGTCAAGGGCAAACTCCTCCAGTTGAGGGAGGCCTATCTCGCCAGTAAGGGGTGGAAGAGAAATATCGCGGCCGTCGCCTCCCAATCCCTCGCCGCCTTTCTCTCCATCTGCCAGGGGATTCTCTACCTGCAGGGTAGAGAGATTCCCCATCAGCGAGGTGAGGTCATCCGGGCGATAGCAGGGGAGACGGGATTGGCAGCAGCACCCCTCATGCGATTGTTAGAGGTCAAGGAAGGGAAAACCAGACTCAGCAGAAAAAAGATGAAGGCCCTTATGGAGGGCTATATCGAAGAGGTGAGGCAACTCGCCTTTTGGGTGGATAAAATGTAATCCTCAAGAAAGGAGGATGAGATGGAAAAAGGTACGAAGGTATTTCTGATCATCGTAGCTATAGTCGTGGTTGTGGTCCTGATCCTCTTTGCTTCCATCAAGGGAACCTATAATAAGATGGTGACCTTGGACGAAGGGGTTCAAACGGCCTGGGCACAGGTTGAAAACCAGCTCCAGCGCCGGCTGGACCTCATACCTAACTACGTGGAGACGGTCAAGGGGTATGCCCGGCACGAGCGGGAGGTCTTTATCGAGGTCACTGAGGCGCGGGCCAAGGTCGGGGGGTCCGTGACCCCATCCCAAAAGATAAAGTCCAACAACGAACTGACAGCGGCCCTGAGCCGGTTGCTGCTGGTGGTGGAGCGGTATCCCGACCTCAAGGCCAATCAAAACTTCATACGCCTCCAGGATGAACTGGCCGGCACCGAGAACCGTATTGCCGTGGAGCGCATGAGGTACAACGAAGCGGTCAGGGAATATAATGTCTATATCAGGCGGTTTCCTACGCTCATCTTTGCAAGTATGTTCGGCTTCTTCAGGGCCACCCTCTTTGAGGCCCCGGAGGAGGCCAAGGCGCCACCAAAGGTCCAGTTCTGATTCTCACTCCCCCTCCCCCATTGAGGGACCTCAATAGGGTTACAGGGGTACGGCGAAGGAAAAGAGGATACGATGGCAGGGGGGAAGAAGGGTTGTTTGGTTATCTTCGTCATAGTCGGGGTCGTAATTCTCTTATTGTATCCCGCTGTTAAAAAGACCCGTAGTCAGCTGATGGCCCTGGACAAGGAGATCAAGACGGCCTGGGCACAGATGGAGCAACAGCACCAGCACTGGTTGGATCTTGTACCCAACTACGTTGAGACGGTCAAGTCGTATGCCCCGCACGAACAGGAGGTCTTGGGAGCGGTTACCAGGGCCCATACCAAGGCCGCCTTGGCAGTGATCATGTCGTACAAGATAAAGGCCAGTAATGAATTGATCGCGGCATTGGATCAACTGCTGGTTCTGGCAGAACGGTATCCCGACCTCAAGGCCGATCCAACCTTCATCAATCTCCAGGAAAAACTTGCCGATACCGAGAACCGCATCGCCGAGGAGCGCATGAGGTACAACGAGGCGGTCAGGGAATATAATGCCTATAGCCAGAGATTCCCCATCGTTCTCGTGGCAGCTATGTTCGGCTTCACCAAGGCACCCCTCCTTGAGGCCCCGGAGTAGGCCAAGGAGCCATCAGGGATCTCGTTCTGATATTCTCCCTTTCTTTTTTGAGGATTCGAAGCGATGAAGGCCATGATCCTGGCAGCCGGTCTCGGGACCAGGCTTGAGCCCCTGACAAACATCAGACCCAAGCCCCTCTTCCCCGTGCTGAATCGGCCCGTGCTCGGCATCATCATTGAGCAGTTACGGGGCATGGGGGCAACGGGGATCATCATCAACGCCCACCACCTGGCAGAGCAGGTGGAGCACTTCGTGGGGGGGGAGCAATGGGGTGTCGAGGTGGAGGTGAGGGTTGAGCCCGAGATCCTGGGCACCGGCGGCGGGATCAAGAACTGCGCTGACTTCCTCCACGACGCCCCTCACGTTGTGGTGATCAACACCGACATCTACCATACCTTTGATCTGAGGCCCGCACTTCACTATCATAACGCGGCGAACAACCTCGCCACCCTGGTCCTCTGCGACCATCCCCGATTCAACCAGGTGGGGATCGATGGGGAAGGGCGCATCCTCAGCATAAGGGGACAGGCGATACAAAAGCCCCGAGCCCCGTCCCAGACCTTGACCTTTACGGGCATCCATATCATTTCAACCGAACTCCTGAACTCCATGCCCTCCCCCGGATTTTTTGATATTATGGAATTGTATATCGATCTCGCCTCCCGAGGGGAGGCAATCAGGGGGTATCACATGCAGGAGGGGTATTGGCGGGATATCGGGAGGGTGGAGGCATATAGGGCCCTGCACCAGGACCTCTTAGGAAAGCAAGGGGAGTCGGTGGTACATCCCGAGGCCCATGTGGAGGAGGCGCGTATGGAGGGATGCGTCTGCGTGGGGAGGGGGTCCCATATCGAGGAGGGGGCCTTTATCAAGGACTCCATCATCTGGGACGAGGTATGGATTGAAAAGGGGAGTGTTGTCGAGGGGTGTGTTGTGGGTGACGGAACGCAGGTAAAGGGAGAACATCGAGAAGAGGTCTTGATCCCGGGGTGACGATGCCTTCAGGCAAGAGAGCAGCGAGGGAAGCCATTCCCGCACCGGATCTGATCCGGTTTGCCCAGGGATATCTCACGGAAGACGATCTCTCATGGGAGGAGATCGCCGGAGACGGATCAGCGCGGCGCTTTTACCGGGTCACAGGGAAAGGAAGAAGTTGGGTGGTCATGGTCCATGAAGATCCACCCACGGATCAGCGCGGGGTAACGGAGGACGACTCCTTTCTCTACATCGCCCAGCACCTGCGGGGAAAGGGTCTCCCCGTGCCGGAGATCTATCATCACGACAGGGCGCGGGGTTGGTTTATCATGGAGGACCTGGGGGATTGCCACCTCCAGACCGAGGTCATGGGCATGAAGGGTGATTGGGGGCGATTGATCGAGACCTACCACGGGGTCATCGACGTCCTCGTACTCATCCAGGTGGAAGGTCGCAAGGGATTTAATCTTGCCCACACCCACAATGTGCCGTATGATCAGGCGTTCATGCTGGCGTGGGAGTCAGGATATTTTCACCGCGCATTTCTCGCGGACTACCTCGGCCTCGACATCCCTGACGGGGAGCTCAGGGAAGAGCTGGAGGACCTGGCCGGGCGGGCAACAGGTGCGCCGGCAGGGTATTTCCTGTATCGGGACTTTCAGTCCCGCAACATCATGATAAGGGATGGGAGAGTGGGCCTTATCGACTTCCAAGGGGGCAGGCTGGGACCCCTCCAGTATGACCTGGCCTCTCTATTGCTCGATCCCTATGTGGAGCTGGATGGGGGGGTGCAGGAAGAACTCCTTGCCTATTACCTGGGGCATATCCAGGAACGGACCCCCCTGGATCCTCAGGAATTTCGAAAGCTGTATCCCCTTGTGGCCCTGCATCGCGCCATGCAGATCTTGGGGGCCTTCGCATTCCTGACCAAGGCCAGGGGATTGGAATTTTTTCAATCATACATCCCCCCTGCCCTGAGGGGCCTACGAACCCTCCTGGGGGATACGTGTTTCGATCCGTATAAACGACTCAAGAGGATCGTCTTTGAGGAGATCCAGGGAATATGAAGCGATGCCGTCTGCCGATAATGCCCCCTCTGCTCTCGCCTGGTGATACCGTCGGCATCGTGGCGCCGGCCAGCCACATCCCAAAGGCGAATGAGGAATACCTGCAGCAGGGTGCCGAACGGCTGAGGAAGATGGGATTTAAGGTTACCTATGCACCCTCCCTCCTGAAGAAAAAGCACCTCTACCTGGCGGGTGAGGATCAGGAGCGCGCCGAGGAGCTCATGGCGATGTTTCTCGATCCCGAGGTCAAGGCCATCCTGTGTACACGGGGCGGATACGGCACCCAGCGAATCATCCCCTATCTGGATCCCGATCTGATTCGGGCCCATCCCAAACCCCTGGGGGGGTGCAGCGATATCACGGTCCTGCTCATCTATCTGCTGCAACAGTGTCTGGTAATACCCTTTCACGGCCCCAATGTGGCCACCCTTCAGTTTATAGAAGGGAATGACGAGATGATGCAGTCCCTTCGGGGGGCCCTTACTGCTCCCGCACCAATCGCAGAGATCACCTGCACCGTCCTGCGCGCGGGCAAGGCCCAAGAAGATATCATCGAAGGTGAGATCATCGGGGGGTGTCTCTCCTCCCTGGTGACGACTCTTGGGACCACCTATGAGCCGGACCTGGAGGGGAAGGTCCTCTTTGTGGAGGATGTTGATGAGCCCCCCTATAAGATCGACCGGATGCTCACCCATCTGAAGAGCGCGGGGAAGTTGGCAGGAATCAAAGGGGTCATCTTCGGCCAGATGCCCGGGTGCGATACGGCAAATGGCCTTTTGCGCGAGGTGCTCTTAGATGTATTGGAGGCAATCGAAGGCCCCATCCTCTTCGACTTCCCCTCAGGCCACGGACCCCGTAACCTCACCATCCCCCTCGGCGTGCCGATCAGGATACACGAAGGGGTGGTGAGCTTCCCAGGAGAAGACCGAGCGGACTATTTCGAGTAATCAGGGTGCAAGGTTTCCTTTTGTTCCCTCTCCCGTGGGAGGCTTGGTCATAATTACATTGGGTAAAGTCCCATTTAAGCCACTAAGAATTGATGGTAATTGTGTTGTTTCAATAACGTCATAATGTTATTTGTTTGATCTTTAATCGAAAGAGATCTATGGTTATATCTC
>Ga0307437_1000453_pt1 | contig 32389 bp, 33 predicted proteins | sample SalMarWE160390MG_FD_202146 | JGI IMG/M metagenome (GOLD analysis project Ga0307437, IMG submission 202146) | Salt marsh sediment microbial communities from the Plum Island Ecosystem LTER, Massachusetts, United States - WE1603-90 | ecosystem: Environmental > Aquatic > Marine > Intertidal zone >...
CATACCCACGCATATAAACTTCTTTTAATTTTAAAGAATCTCTGACCTCAATAAGGTCATTGATTTGAAAGTTCAAAGAAAAACTCTCATCACTTTGCGCAATGATCTCGGTACGCAAATCTTTCCAAGATTTAAGAACTTCCCGCCCAAGAAATTCCTCCTCCCTAGAATCAAGATACTTCTTACTGCATCCAGACAAAACAATAATAAATAAAATCATTATTTTTAAAGCTTTCATAAACGTTTAACCCTCACCGTATCAACCAACTCATAATAACGAATTATGATATTAAGAACTGAATCTACCTCAGTAGGCTCAGGCAATATTTCCGCAAATTCCAGTTCAATTTTCCCCTTTTCATCTGTATAATACGTTTTTTCGAAGCCCGAATCCTCGATTGAAATCTTTATTTTTCGTATCGACAGCGACTCACTGTCCATACAAACAGTATCTCCTTTTACAAGATTAGACATAGCTTTAATGTCTTTACGTTTACTACTACCAGGAGGTCCAGCAAGCACCATACCAACACCAGCAGCACAAGAAGCAACAGATATGAGACATCCTCTATCCATCCGTTCATTATCAAACCCCTCCGATAAAATAGGATTACCGAATACACCATAATTGAACCCTGCAAGACAACCACCAACTCCAATCACCACGCCAAGAAGAGGCAAAACGGACTCCCTTCCTAGAGATCTGCGCTTATAAAGCTTGCTCGATTTTACAGAATCCTCAACAACAACAATATTCCTGACTTCAAGACCCAAAGAAAAACCCCACTCATCTTGCTCGACAATTTTACAATCTAATTCTTCCCATGAAGCGACAATTCCCCCACCAAGCGATTCCCCCTCAACATAGACATACTTATGACTACACCCAAAAAGAAAAAACAAAGATAAAATAATAGTTTTAAAAATTTCCTCTTTTTTCCCATTTTAAACCCTCCTTACAAAGTACTTTTTCGTACAAAGTAATATACGTATTTTTCCGGATTTGTCAACCCCTTTTTTTCATCTCTAATGTCTTTTGTGTTTTAGGATCCAGATAGAAAAAATAATTTTTGTTTTGTAGGTTTTATTCTTGACATTATCGCTTTTCCGATTAATATAAAATAGACATTAGACTATGCCGAAAAAACATATATATAATGTCATAAACATTAGGATTCTAAATATAAAAAATGATATTGAAATATAAAAATCGGAGATATGAGTTTTAAAGAGTTATTGTATCCAAAATCTATCGCAGTGGTAGGTGCCTCTACAAATCCACAAAAGGTGGGACATGCTGTATTGAAGAATATCCTGGAAGGAGGCTTCAAAGGTCCGGTTTATCCTATAAATCCAAAAAGCGAAACCATCCTCAACACTAAATGTTATCCATCGCTGCTGGACGTTCCTGACGATATTGATAGCGCGGTAATAATTGTAAACCGGAATGTCGTTCTTCCCGTAATAAAAGATTGCGAGAAGAAAGGTATAAAAGCTCTGGTTATTATATCGGCAGGTTTCGGAGAAACGAACGAGGAGGGTAAAAAACTACAAAGTGAGATTGTACAGGTCGCCCGACTGGCCCATATTACAATGATGGGTCCAAATTGTCTTGGATTAATAAATCCATGGCATGGATTAAATGCGGCATTCGGACAGGCTATTGGAAAAGAAGGGTCAATCGCTTTGGTATCTCAGTCCGGAGCTCTCATCGCATCCATTCAAGATTGGGCACAGGAAAACAGAATAGGGTTTTCGCTCATAGCCTCAATAGGAAATAAGGCATCGATTGATGAGGTAGATTTCTTCGAGTACCTGAAAGGGGATGAAAATACAAAAGTTATTGCTGCATATCTTGAAGATATTTCACGCGGACAGGAATTTATGCGTATCGCTGAACGAGTTGGTAAGGTTAAACCTCTTGTTATTTTAAAATCGGGAAGAAGCAGCGCCGGCGCTAAAGCAGCTTCTTCTCACACTGGAAGTTTAGTAGGATCCGATGTCGCATATGAATGCGCTTTTCAGAGATTAGGAGTAATCAGAGCGGGGTCCATAGAGCATCTATTCGATATAAGCACTGCCCTGGCATACCAGCCTTTGCCTTCCGGTAATCGTATTTGTGTAATCACCAACGCAGGAGGTCCGGGAATAATGATGTCGGATGCTCTTGAAATGTCGGGGCTTGAGGTAACCAATCTTGATGATAAAACGAAATCAAATCTCCTTAAACTTCTTCCTTCGGCAGCGTCAGTCAATAATCCTGTTGATGTTCTTGGTGATGCGGATAATGACCGGTATGGCAAAAGCCTAAATATAGTGCTAAAGAGCAATTCTGTAGATGGGGTTATTGTTATCCTAACGCCGCAAAAAATGACGAATGATACTGCAATTGCGAAGACTATAGTAAAGATTTCAAAGAATTATTCGAAACCTGTCATGACCTGTTTTATGGGAGCTAAGACTATTGAAAATGGGTCAAAAATTCTGAGGGAAAATGACATACCACAGTATCCGGTTCCCGAAAGAGCAGCAAGAGCAATGCTTGAGATGGTTAAGTATAGTGCGTATAAATCAAGGCCCCTTCGTATTATTGAACGTTTTGCCGTAAATAAAAATCCTGTCATTAAGATTATAAAGTCGTATCGTTCAAGAAACCTTCTTGAGATTGGGGAGTTTGATTCCAAGACAATATTAAAATCATACGGTCTGAATGTACCTGAAGGACACTTTGTGGCTACTGCTCTGGATGCGGTAAATTCTGCAACTGAAATGGATTATCCTGTAGCAATGAAGATATCAAGTCCTGATATTCTTCACAAATCAGATGTCGGAGGAGTAAGGGTTGGACTTGAGAACTCCTCTGAAGTTGAAGATGCTTTCGATTTAATGATGCTGAGGATTAAAAACAGAATGCCCGAGGCAAATCTTAAAGGCGTCCTGGTAGAGAAAATGATTAATAGGGGTAAAGAAGTTATTCTAGGCATGAAAAAAGACCCACAATTCGGGCCAATGCTTATGTTTGGTCTTGGGGGTATTTTCGTTGAGGTACTTAAAGATGTACGTTTCAGCCTGTCACCCATTACTGCCGAAGAGTGTAAAAAAATGATGGAAAGCACAAAAACCTATAAGCTACTTTCCGGAGTTCGTGGCGAGAAACCTGTCGATATTGAAGCCGTTGTTACGAGTTTACTGCGACTGTCACAATTGGTGATGGATTTTTCTCAAATCGAAGAGGTTGACATTAATCCCTTGAAAGTAGGTCAGGTAGGAGATGGAGCTTTTGTCGTTGATGCAAGGATAATTTTATCAAAGGAGTAAAGTTCTATGCCGAACTGGAGAGAGCTATATAAGAGTAAAGTAAAGAATGTTGCACACGCTATACAGATGATCGAATCCGGAGCAAGGATTTTTATCGGAACAGGATGCGGACAGCCTCAACTTCTGGTTGAAGAACTCGCCAGCGGAAACAATGACATACAGGATGCTGAAATATATCATCTTCTCACACAAGGAAGTGCTCCCTATATTCAGGAAGAGTTCTGCAGCAAATTCAGAACCTGCAGTTTTTTCCTTGCGCCGAATGTAAGACAGGGTATAATTAGCGGTCGAGGAGATTATACGCCAATTTTACTCTCCGAGATTCCTTCTCTGTTCAAGCGCGGGATAATTCCTCTTGATGCTGCCCTCATTCAGACAAGTCCTCCGGACAAGAATGGGTATTTAAGCCTGGGAATCTCAGTGGATATTGTAAAGTCGGCGGTGGAAAACAGTTTAATGGTCATCGCTGAAGTCAATGAAAAGATGCCGAGAACTTTAGGAGATTCATTCATTTCTGTGGATATGGTTGATGTAATTGTAGAGAGCGACAGGGATATCCTTGAGTATCAAGTACCGGAACCTGACGAGAGCATTGATGCGATAGCTAAAAATGTTGCCTCGCTGATAGGAGATGGAGCCACTGTTGAAGTAGGTATAGGAAATATTCCACAGACAGTCCTTAAGTATCTCCATGATAAGAATGATATCGGTATCCACACAGAAATGTTTAATGATGCTATTATTCCTCTTATTGAGGAAGGTGTCATTAACGGAAAACGTAAGACTATTAACCGTGGCAAGATAACAGCGAGTTTCTGCTATGGTACGAGAAAGCTGTATGATTATATTCATGAAAATCAAATGTTTGAATTTAGACCTTCCGAGTATGTTAATGATCCTTTTGTTATTAGTCAACATAATAACATGGTTGCCATAAACGTGGCATTAGAGATCGATATGACCGGTCAGGTATGTTCTGATTCTATTGGGTACGATTTTTACAGCGGTATTGGCGGGCAGGTTGACTTTAACAGAGGAGCAGCGCGAGCAAAGAATGGTAAAGCCATAATAGCCTTGCCTTCAACCGCAAAGAACGGAACGGTTTCGAGGATAGTACCGAAATTAACGGAAGGAGCAGGAGTGGTTACGACACGCGGTGATGTTCACTACGTTGTCACAGAATATGGAATCGCGTATCTCTTCGGTAAAAGTATCCGAGAACGCGTTCTTGCGTTGGCTGAAATTGCACATCCGGATTTCCGCAATGAAATCCTTCGAGAGGCAAAAACTCGGAAGTACATATATTCTGACCAGAAGGAACTACCGGCAAAAGAGGCGAAGTATCCAAAAGAATTTGAGAAAAAAATGCCGCTTCGTGAAGGTACTGCATTGTTTTTCCGACCAATTAAACCAACCGATGAAAAAATGTTAAGAGATATGTGTTACGCTTGTTCGGAAAAATCTATAGCATTTCGATTTTTCAAAAATATAAAAACATTTCCTCACGAATTCATACAAGAATTCTCTAATGTTGACTTTTCAAAAAATATGGCAATCGTCGGACTGATCCAGGATACCGGTGGAGAGCAAATTGTCGGAGTGGGAAGATATTACCTCATTGAATCAAACAAACGTGCTGAAGTTTCCTTCCTGGTCAGAGACGATTGGCAGGCAAAGGGGATAGGGACTTATCTGCTCAACATACTAACTGAAATAGCAAAAAAACTTGAAATAAAAGGGTTTGATGCGGTTATGCTTACTGATAATCAGCTTATGCTATCTGTTTTTCACAACTCAGGATATGCGGTAACTACTAAAAAAGAAGGTAATACGTATGAGATCAGCTATGACTTTTGACCAAAATTTTACGAATTTTTGTTTCTTTGCAAAAAACTAAACCACAGAGCCCACAGACCCTCACACCTAAGTATTTAACCACTGAGAAAAAAGATTTTTTTTGTCTTTACTTATAACCCAACCCCTCTACCCCGATTATTAGCCACAGATTTACACGGATTAGCACGGATTGCCCAACTACCCATCCCAAATTTATTCTTTGTTTTAATTAGTCACTGATTTTCACTGATAGGCACGGATCTCCCAGCCACTCCATATTTTATTTTTGTCGAAACAACAAAATATTTTTTTAATCTGTGTTTATCCGTGTTCATCCGTGGCAATTACTTTTTTTAATTTTCTTTTATCTTTTTCAATTTTGATATTTGATTTTTACATCTCAGCGACTTTGCCGCACTAACCCAACTTCCACACATAACCCACCAAATTTTTCATTTTAAAGCAACCTCTGATTCCTAACCCCTTCATTTACAAAAACATAATTTTTCAAAAAACTAAAATCTGGAAAATAGTGGCGAATTTTTATGTTAAGTGATTGTAGGAGAAAAACTTAATTTTTAAAATGAGGAAGTCGGGGTAAATTTTAGCGAGATTTCAGTGATCGGGGCTTGATTTAGGATCGCAGTAATTCCGTAACAAAAAACTTCCAATTTTTTTCCTTGACAAGATTATCGTTTTATCTTATATTATTTTTGATGTGGTTTACTGAATATTTACTAAAAATTAAAGGGAGGCGAAATTGAGTGATGAAGCAAAAAAGGATATAAGTGTCCTGTTAGAAGAAAAAAGAGTTTTTAAACCCACACAGGAGTTCGTCGAGCAGACCAATGTCAAGAAATGGATGGATGAACACGGGATAAAAGACTTAGACGAGCTGTTGGAAAAAGCTAAAGACTTAGAATGGTTTTGGGCAGAGATGGCAAAAGAGTTAGTGGAATGGTACAAGCCTTATGAGAAAGTTCTCGAGTGGAAACCCCCATTCGCCAAGTGGTTTGTCGGAGCTAAATATAACATCGTTCACGACGCTCTTGACAAACATATGAAAACTGAAAGAAAAGATAAAGTTGCCTATATTTTTGAAGGGGAACCGGGTGATGTAAAGACATGGACCTATGGAGAACTCTATGCAGAGGTTAATAGGCTTGCTAATGCGCTGAAGAGTTTAGGGGTTAAAAAAGGAGATAGAGTAGGGATCTATTTGCCGATGCATGTAGAACTTCCGATAGCAATGCTGGCATGCGCAAAGATAGGTGCAATTCATTCTGTTGTTTTCTCGGGTTTTAGTGCTGCAGCATTCGGTGACAGGCTTAATGATTGTACGGCGAAAGTCGCTATAACCTGTGACTCTTTCTACAGACGAGGTAAAAAAGTCGCTCTAAAGGTGCAAACAGATGAGGCTTTAGAGAAGGCTCCTTCAGTGGAGCATCTTATCGTCTATAAGCGTACCGGGGATGACGTACCCTGGAATGGAGAAAAAGACCATTGGTGGCATGAAATTACAAAAGACCAGTCGGCTGAGTGCGAAACAGAAAAAATGGATGCAAATGACCTGCTGTATATTTTATATACCTCTGGTACGACTGGAAAACCAAAGGGAATACAGCATGCTCATGGAGGTTATGCAGTTGGTACGGCGCAAACACTTAAATGGGTGTTTGACTTGAAAGAAGATGATGTTTGGTGGTGTGCGGCAGACATAGGATGGGTAACCGGACATAGTTATATTGTCTATGCTCCGTTGATTCTTGGGACAACTTCAATAATATATGAGGGCGCGCCAGCCTATCCAGAGCCAGAAAGATGGTGGTCAATGATAGAAAAGCATAAAGTAACTGTTCTCTACACTTCTCCCACAGCCATTAGAGCACATATGAAGCTTGGAGATGAACACCCACAGAAATGCAAACTTGATTCCCTACGACTTCTGGGAACGGTTGGTGAGCCAATAAATCCGGAAGCATGGATATGGTATCATAAGTATATTGGTAGAGAGAAATGCCCGATAATGGATACATGGTGGCAGACAGAAACAGGGCATTTCTGCATATCGCCATTACCAATTACGCCACTAAAACCCGGATCAGCTACAAAACCACTACCGGGAATGACAGCAGAGGTGTATAATGAGGAAGGCGAGGCTATTACAAATGCAGGTGGAAATTTGGTTATGCTTACGCCATGGCCTGGAATGCTCAGAGGACTTTACAAAGATCCTGAAAGATATAAGGAAGTGTATTGGAATAAGTTCCCCAATACTTACTTAGCTGGTGATGTATCAAGAAAGGATGAAGACGGTTATTTCTGGGTGCAGGGAAGAGCGGATGATGTTCTTAATGTTGCAGGACATAGGATTGGTAACTCAGAAGTAGAATCTGCTCTAGTAAGTCACGTAAAGGTGGCAGAAGCAGCCGTTATCGGTAAGCCACATGAATTGAAGGGTGAAGCTATAACGGCTTTTGTAGTTTTGAAAAAAGGTATAGATCCTACTGAGGAGTTGAGAGCGGAACTGAGAGAACATGTCGGAAAAGAGATAGGAAAGATTGCAAGACCTGATGAGATAGGTTTTGTTGATGATGTTCCAAAGACACGTTCCGGTAAGATTATGCGTAGAGTAATAAGAGCCAAGGCAATAGGTGAGGCTGTCGGAGATATTTCTACACTTGCAAATCCTGAAGCAGTGGATGGAATAGGTAGTGCCATTTAAGGAATATGAGAACATAGTGCGGCAGAGCCGCTAAAATGTAAAAATTAAATATCAAAATGGAAAATAATAAATCAAAGTTCAAAAATGAATTAAAAAAAAGAAACAATGAATGCCACTAATAACACAAATAATTTTTCGTTTTTTGCTGTTAGGGGAAGAGATGATTTTGTATTTTAATTTGTCATTTTGCTTTTTAATTTTTGATATTTTATTTACGAGAAAAAGACGGTGAAATTAAATGGAATATTTTTTTGCAAAAAAAACAAAAAGTTGATTGGTAATACTATAAAAGGAGGTTCTTAATGGTGGAAGGGAAAATTTTTAATCGATGGTTGATAGTATTGGGGGCAATTCTCATTCAGCTGTGCCTTGGTGCAATTTACGCATGGAGCGTATTTCGTATACCTCTGCAACAATCGATCGCAAATGGTGGGCTTGGGCTGACACCGAGTCAGGCGACCCTTCCGTTTTCTTTGGTTTTAATATTCTTTGCTATTGCTACGATAATTGGCGGGAGATGGCAGGACCGAGCTGGTCCCAGGCTTGTTGCTACGGTTGGCGGGATTGTTTTGGGAACAGGAATGCTGATAGCCGCTTTCTCGCGTTCGTTTATCTGGCTTACAATAGGTTATGGAGTTATCTCAGGGCTTGGAATCGGATTTACTTACGTATGTCCTGTTGCGACCGGAATCAAGTGGTTTCCTGATAAACGAGGGCTAATAACAGGGCTGAGTGTTGCAGGTTTTGGAGCCGGAGCCCTAATCGTTGCTCCGGTGGCTCGTGCCCTTATAGATAGAGTGGGCGTTTTCTCGACTCTGGCAATTTTAGGAATAGTTTTTCTCTGTGTAATCGTAATCAGTTCGCAGATATTGAGGAATCCACCTTCCACCTGGAAGCCGGAAGGATGGACACCACCTGAGAAAACACAGATGACCCAGCAGGATTTTGGCCCGGGTCAGATGCTTTCTTCCTCGTCGTTCTATCTTATCTGGATTATGTATTTCTTTGGTTGCCTTGCAGGACTTATGATCATAGCACAAACATCGCCTATCGGTCAGGAACTTGTCGGGCTAACTCCGAAGGTTGCGGCACTTGCGGTAGGTACACTTGCGATCTTTAATGCAATAGGTAGAATTTTCTGGGGTCGTTTGTCCGACATACTCGGAAGAAAAAAGACACTTTTTCTTATGTTACTTATCTGTGGTATTGCGATATTGTTATACAATACTATCGAAGCGTTTCCACCTTACTACTGGGTAGGCATTTATATTGTCGGATTGTGCTTTGGAGGATACCTGGCATTATTTCCGGCAATTACCGCTGATTTTTACGGTACGAAGAATATCGGTATTAATTACGGATTGGTGTTTACAGCTTATGGCGTCGGTGGATTGCTTGGTTCGCTTTTTGCTCCAAGGGTGCTTGAGATAACAAAAAGTTACTCGATGGCATTCACGGTTACGGGGATACTCTGCCTGTTAGGTGCGGCAATTGCGCTAATGAGCAAATCCCCGAGTTTGAAAGAGACTTAAAATAGTTTAATTTAGTAAATAAAAAAGAGGAGCAGGTATTCACTGCTCTTCTTTTTTGCAAAGGTAGTTATAAGTTACTTTTTCGCTTTGTCCTGGATTTTATAATAGATTATAAGCGCAGCTCCTATAAAGGTTATAACAAATCCAGCCATTGTAGTGTATTTCGTGGTTAATATAATGTTTTTTCTCTGTGTTAATCTGTGAAATCTTGTGATTATTTTTACTGGAAATTTTCTTTCATCCAGGCAGCTCTTCGGCAGTCAGGGCAAAGAACCTTATACCAATCCTCTCTATTAAACTCACAACTTTCCCTAACCCCTTCTTCTTTATCTGCTATACCCATAGGAATATGCTTTGCCAATACAATCGTCGGATTGGCATAAGCTTTTTCTCCTAAACGTTCCGCAATCCATTCAAGATGGAGTCTTGTTGTTATAATCTTACCGCACTTTTCGCATTCCACCAACTCATCTTCTACCTCCTGAATTGCTTCACTTCTATCAAAAGTATTTTTCGAGTATTTATTGGTATATTCGATACCTTCACCAGTGGTACACAAAGCTCCGCATTGACCGCAGAGCAGACATATATCATAACGGAAACGCATTTTCCTGAACTTTTTTCCGTCTTTCTCGTACTCTTCTACTTCTATGGCTTGCGCTGGGCAAACTTCAGCGCACGCACCACACCTTACACAACCATCATCCTGATATTCGGGAAAACCGCGGAATTCAGGAATAATATCAGCTGGTTCAAAAGGAAACTTAGTGGTAAAAGGTCCTTTCACCAAAGCCCTTATTGCTTCGCCGAGTTCTCTTATCTTAGGTTTTTTTATTGCCATCTACTTTTTTCTATCCTCTTTCAATTTATCCACCTTGCTTCCTTCCCATAATTTAAACCCTCTTATATGAGAACCTCTTGCAAGTGCATGAGCCGCCGTAGGAGAAGTAAACATTACGAATATTATACAAATCAATGCCTTAATACCACCGGAAGAGAAACCAAATTCAAGAAACACGCCAAACAGTATGGCACAGGTGCCAAGCGTAACTGATTTAGTAGCAGCCTGCAATCTATTATAAATGTCCGGAAGCCTAACTAAACCAAGACACCCTAACAAATCAAAAGCTACTCCAATAATAATAAAAGCTAAAGCGAAATTATTACTCATCAAAGCCTCTCCCTTCCAGGAACTTAACAAGAGCAAGAGTACCAACGAAAGAAAGTATAGACCAGGAAATAGCTATATAAAGATAAAAACCTCTACTCTTATAAACAGCAAAAAGAGCACACATTCCCACAACAAGAATCCCAAGTATGTCTATAGCAACCATTCTATCGGGCGGGGTCGGCCCTACCATCACTCTATAAAGACACATAAGAGATCCTACAATTAAAGAAATAAACAAAAAAGTAAACATTATTCGAATATCCTCCTTAGCACCCTCTCAAATCTACCCAAAATTATTCTTCTCTGCACATCCGGGTCATCACTGGAAATGTTTATCCAGTGAACGTAAAAATATTCATTATCAACTTCTACAGTAAGAGTTCCTGGCGTCAGTGTAATAGAATTAGCAAGAATGGTTTTTGCAAGTTCATTTTTAAGACTGGTCTTCACCTTAACAATTCCCGGATTTATCGGCAAGTTTGGATTTAAAACCCTGTACGCTACATCGAGATTGGCAATAAAGATATAATAAACGAGATAGGGTATATAGAGAAGCGTAAGTATAAAACGAAGTGGATCTAATAACTTAATAAAATCATCAGGGAAAAGTTTCCTTGTAAGAATCGTTACAACTAATGCGACAACCATCCCGGCCATAAGATCTTGTAACTTCAAAGACCATGTTAGAAGAACCCACATTATTAAGTATATTATAAATTGAGCAATTCTTTTCTTCATACTATCTCCCTATATCCCCAAGACAGATGCTATATAGCCTAATTTATCAGTTATTATACCCTGAGCCGGTACGATAATATTGCTCAAGACCCACTCGTTAAAAATTCCAAGCAACAGACAGAAAACCGCGAACACGACCAAAGAAAGAACCATCGCAAAAGGCGCCTCTTTTGCTCCTTTAACTTTTTCTGATACTTCACCAAAAATCGCATGGCGCTGAAACTTCAAAAAACACATAAGCGTCAAGAACGCGGTTAAAATAAGAGCCGCTGCAGCCCATATATTTTTTGCTTGAAAAGCCGCAAGAATTATAATTAATTTACTCCAAAATCCGTTAAACGGAGGTACGCCGGAAATAGACAATGAACCGACAACAGCACTTCCCGATGTAACCGGCATAGTTTCTCTTAGTCCACCCAGTTCTTTCATATTTCTTGTTCCCGTTCCATTCTCTATAGCTCCTGACGAAAGAAACAGCAAAGATTTAAAAACCGAATGGTTTAAGAGATGGAAAAGAGCTCCGAGGATACCTAAAGGCGTTCCCAAACCAATCCCTACTATAACATATCCCATCTGGGATACGGAATGAAATGCAAAAAGTCTTTTAATATCAATCTGACCGGATCCCATAAGTGCTCCAACAATCATCGAAACAGAACCAATAACGATAAAAATAGTAGAAATAATTGGTGTCATATCTAACACATTGTAAAAAATTCTAATGATAGGATAAATCCCTAACGCTTTAATTAAAACACCTGAAAGCATTGCCGATATTGGAGCCGGAGCTGAAGAATGAGCATCGGGCAACCAGGCATGAAACGGAACCAGACCCCCTTTAAGTCCAAAACCTAAAATAAATAGACCTATTGCCATCAAAACCGCTTTATCGCCGCCGTTACTATGCATGAGAAACCTGGCAATATCAGCCATGTTAACCGAACCGGTCACCGAGTAAATCATTCCAATACCGAATAGAATAAATATTGAAGCAAGCGCTCCCAGAACCAAATACTTAAATGAAGCCTCCAGTTCCTCAGCATCCACTCCATAACCCACCAGTGCATAGGATGCAATGGAAGCAATCTCAAGAAAAACATATAAATTGAATAGATCCCCGGTTAGCACAACCCCATTCATACCAGCAAGCATAAATAAAAACAGAGTAAAGAATCTTAAATAATCCTCGTATTTTTTCATGTAAACATACGAATAAATCGTTACCAGAAAAGCCACCGAATTAACAATAAGCAGCATAAGACGGGAAAGATAATCGTTAATAAGTACAACTCCAAACGGCGGTTTCCACCCCCCCATCTCATGAACGATCGTACCTTTTCCCCAGACAACTGCCAATATAACCAGCAGCGAAAGAGACGTTAAAATAGACCAAATCCTTGGAAAATGCTTTTTATCAAACTTTCCTATAATCAACAGCAAAATTGCGCTGAATACCGGAATAGCCGTAAACATTGGTAATAAAGCAGACATCTCTATCCTCTGAGCCTGTTAATTTCTTCCATATCAAAAGTTCCGTAACGCTCATAAAGTCTAATGGCCATAGCCACCATAAGAGCAAGAGTTCCGAGCCCTATAACAATGGACGTAAGAACCAATGCCTGCGGAAGAGGATCAACAGCAGTTTGAATAAAAGTCTGCAAATCCATATCTTTTGTAAGAATAGGAGCAATTCCAGCTTTCTTGAACCCCAGAAGTATAAGAAAGAGATTCACTGCGTATTCCATTATCGCGACTCCGAGAATTTTTTTAACAATATGCCTTTTCACCACAAGCGCGTATAATCCTATAATTAAAAGAACGAAATCGAGAAAGTAAAGCGTCATTTGCCAACCTCCTGAGTTTCATCTTCGGTCACAACTCTCTGAAGAATAGCAAGTGCTAAGAAAACGATGTAAAGGCTCATTCCTACCTTTACTGTTATCGCCAGGTTATACAGTATAATATGACCTGCTGAAAACAGATCAAAAGGAGTCCCTTTGGGAAGAAAGTTAAACAGGAATGTTCCTCCAAGCAAAAGTCCTACAACTCCTAATATCAGAATAGCAAGCGCACCAACGTCATCGCAGATTGAACCAGCAACTCCCGACACCATACTCTCCACAACTTTCCTTCCATAAGCCAGAGTTATCAATATATAAGCAAGGGCAATCATTACACCACCCGGGAAACCACCACCCGGCGTTATATGACCATAAAGAACTACATAAGCCCCAAATACCATCATAAATCCAATTATTAAATTAGTTATAGTCTTTACAATGAAAGTCATTCCGGATTGTTTTCTTTTCTTCATACTAATGCTCCCTATCTATCCTCAGGAAATCCTTATGTTGTTCACGCTTCCATCTCCGGAGTATTGCGAAGGCTCCGCTTATCGAAACGAACAGCACCATTGCTTCACCAAAAGTATCATATGCTCTGAAATCAAGAATAACGGAAGTGACAAAATTGGCTGCTCCCACCTCGGCAAGTCCATGAATTAGATAAAAATTAGAAATTCTCATCAGAGGTTCCCCAAACGGACGAAGTGAATGGAAGGCAAACCAGGCAAATACAAGTATTATTCCCACAAAAATAAGAGTGGTTCTGTTGGAAAGAACGTGCTCTTCCTTCTTTTCTATTGCTTCATTGTCAACATTTATGGTTGCACGAATAAGTATTATTAGAGATAAAACCTCAACAATAACCTGGGTTATGGCTATATCAGGGGCACCAAGAAATAAAAACGCCATAGCTAAAATAAAACCCACAGCACCTACTGCTATTACAGCAGAAAGCATATTCCTGATTTCTATCGTAATAACAGAACCTATTATCATAAAACCAAGTAAAAGATGTAAAATAATAATCGTCTCCATAAATTTCCCTACCTGCTCATTAGTATAAACATTATTATCATTAATCCTATTATACACCACGACAGATAAGTCGACAGAACACCATCATGAAGATGCTTTAACTTTTTAACTATCGACTCCCATCCAACTTTTTCTATAATATTATAAAGATCATAAGTACCTTTATCTCTATCCTTAAGATAAGTACCAATAAACGGAAGTTCGAGTATTGTAAGATAGAGACCGGTTCCCGGAAATCTCCTCATCTCAAGGTCAAACCTCTCTCCACCGGTAAATACGGGCTGCTCTCTGTAATTAAAAACCTTCCCGATAAAGTAAAATATTATACCAATTATGAGTCCGAAAATCATTGCTAAGGTAGCAAAAGAGGGATTCCAGAGAGTATTAGCAAAACTTAGCTCAGAGTAAGCCCCGGAAGGAGTTAGCCCAGCCAATACTTCAAACTCCATGGGAACAAAGTAAAGATTCACAATAAATGCCGCGAAAACACCAAAGAAAATACTAAGTATAGCTAAAACGGCTATAGGAACCTCCATAAATAATGAAGGTTTCCTTACCCTGTTATATATATCGGAAGCTCCTCCGAAATATACAGAATAAATAACTTTCAAGAAAGAAGCAAGAGTCAGGGCACTTCCGAAAATTGCTAAAATTAGAAATACAGGCTGACCTGCGATTAAAACACCCTGATAAACCAACCACTTTGAAGCAAAACCACTTAAAGGCGGCACTCCTGAAATCGCGAGAGCAAGAATTAGATTGGAAACCATTAAAAAGGGCATTTTTCGATACAGTCCGCCTAATTTCTCCAATTCGGTAGTACCAGCTTCTTTTTCAATAGCACCTGCACACAAAAACAATCCACTTTTATAAACAGCATGATTCAACATATGGAATAAACCGCCCAAAATTCCTATAGGATTTCCAGTTCCTATACCAAGAACCATATACCCAACCTGACTGACTGCGTGATAGGATAGCAGTTTTTTAAGATTATGCTGTATAAGAGCCATGAGAACAGCAATAATTACCGTAAGAGCACCTATAAACATAATTACAAACCTTAAAATCGGTTCGACATTAAATAATTTTAACATTGTTATAGCAAAAAGATAAATACCGAGTAATTTATCTATAGAGGCAGGCAAAAAAGCCATCAAAGATGCTGGAGCCTCCTCTGAAATTGCCGGGATCCAGGTATGAAAAGGTATTGCTCCCGCTTTCGCGAGCGCGGCAACCACAAAAGAGAAAAATACTATTCGGGGAAGAATCCCCTGCGCCGTTGAAATGGAAATTAAATCTATATTTAAGGTACCTACAGTCACCCAGATATATGCGATTCCAAACAAGAAAAAAGCATCCGCAAAACCTAGTATAACATAGGTTTTACGCGCCGCCTCAGAGGTGGCTTTAGATTTCCCTAAATTAATATAAAGAAAGAAAACAGCCGTAACCATTTCCCAAAAAATTAGTAAGGATAATAAATTAGAAGACAGAAATACGCCAGACGCTCCGGCAAGGGTCCAGAAAAAATACGTCATGAATTGATTATCCCCTGTTTTAACTTCGCTGCGGGAACCGAAAAGATATATAGAAATTAAAAACCCGAACAGATAGGTAAATAAAAGCATGAAACAACTAATTTGGCTAAGTTGAAGCATGAAATCCGCACGGTAATGTAAGAAATTAAAAGACAAGAAACTCTCTACCCCACCCGTCAAATTAAATAAACGATAAGAAAAAATAAGAAGATAAGCAGTTACGGCAACCGCAACTAATTGCTTAAATTTCTTCAACCGGGGAACAATCAGAGTAAAAAGTCCTGCTAAAAAAGGGATTATAATCGGATATAAAAAAATATTATTAAACATCATATCTCCATATTATAGAGAGGAGGAGTTTTTCCTAATTTTTTCATAATATTATTTGTTTTATCAACACTCAACCTTAACAAATCTTTTTCCCTTAGTATCCTCTCGTTATTATCCTTATCAACAACGGCAACTCTTTCTGTACAACAATAGCAGGGATCGATAGAAGCCGTAATCAAAGCGACATCGGCGATTGTTTCACCTTTACAAGAAGCTTTAAAAGTAGGAAGGTTATTAAAAGTAGGAGCTCTAACCTTATGACGGTAAGGCATATTGGAGCCATCGCTACGCACGTAATGAAAAACTTCTCCCCTCGGAGCTTCATAACGTCCACACCCCTCTCCTACTGGAACTTCCTTTATATCGGCATCTATAGCTTCCCCTTCCGGTAAGCTTACAAGAGCTTGCTTTATCAAAGAAATAGATTCAAAACATTCAAGAAGTCGAACTACACCTTTACTGAACACATCACCGTCTTTTTGAACAATAACTTTCCATTTAAGGTCTTTAAAACCATCAAGAGGTTCATCATATCTTACATCCCAGGGTACTCCCGAGCCGCGACTTGTAGGACCAAGGGCGGAATAAAGAACCGCGTCTTTCTTTGTCAACACTCCTATTCCTTTAAGTCTCTTATGTATTACGGGATCATCGAGAATAGCATCTGTAAGCAACCGAATAGGCTTCTCCATCTCAACGATTCGTTCCAAGCCATATTCTATCTGTTCCTTATTGAAATCTCTTCTTACACCGCCGGGTTTAAACATAGCATAGTGGTTTCTATTTCCGGTTAACTTCTCACATATCTCCAAAATCGTTTCTCTGTACTTCCATGCCCACATCCAGACCGTATTATACCCGATAAAATGTCCCGCAAGACCTACCCATAAGAGATGCGAATGTATTCGTTCCAACTCACAAACAACAACTCTAATCAATTGTGCCCTCTTTGGAATATCGCAACCCACAAGATCTTCGACAGCCAGACAATAAGCCATCGGATGTGAAGTAGAACAAATTCCGCAAATCCTCTCCACAAGATACGGAACCTGATCCCATGTTTTCGATTCGGATAATTTCTCGATACCTCTGTGATTGTAACCTATCTCCACATCAAGGTCGACAACCCGTTCACCCTCCACATAAAGCTTAAAGTGTTCGGGCTCTTCAAGCAGCGGATGATAAGGACCAAGAGGGATTATTGTTTGTTTCATATACCCGACCTCTCATAATCGTAATCTTCGTCGGTTACATCGGAATGCTTAAAACTCTTTCTCAATGGATACTTACCCTTCGGGAAAGAATCGGCAAGGAGTAGTCTCCTCATATCAGGATGCCCCCTAAATTTAACTCCGAGCATTTCATTTATTTCTCTTTCTATCCACCTGAAAGCCAGTATTTTCTTGCCTATAGAATCGATCTCTAAATTTGAATAGGGGACAAGGGTTTTCACATTTATAATCATATTTTTATCTTCTTTTGCTAGATGATAAATTATTTCTATTCCCTCTCTCATGTCTATTCCGGTAGCCGTACAGAATTTGCATTTATATTTAGAGAATAAATACTCCACAACCCCGGGAGCTTTTTCGGGTTCCACTCTTATATATATTCTCTTTTCTCTTGGCTGCACAATATCGATTATTTTATTTTTCAATTTTTTCTTCAAATCTTTCATAACTTCTTCATTTTTTTTCTTACTCATCAAATAGCCTCCAGACCCTTAATTATTCCTTCAATCATTGCCTCGGGTTTCGGAGGACAACCGGGAATATAAACAATCTTCGCGTCCGGGTCTTCTTCTTTCAGCACTTTATCGACTGGACCGACAATCGAGTAGCTGTCTCTGAAAATACCGGAAGAACATCCGCAGGAGCCGAAAGCGACAACAAGGCAGGGCTTAGGCGTCTGACGGTAAACTTCAAGAAGCCTTGGTTTTGCATGAGCATTTACGGAACCACAAACAAGCAAAGCATCCGCGTGTCTGGGACTCCCGACCAATTTTATACCAAATCGCTCGACATCATAACGGGGCGTAAGAAGTTCTAAAACTTCAATATCGCAGTTATTACACGCAGCCGTCGATAAGTGGAAAACCCATATGGACTTTTTAAAAGATTTCTTCAAAATATCCATTTAAACTCCGAAATAAGCAAGAATCCCCGCTAAAATCGCGGCTCCGCTCATCCAACCCCAAAAATATTTCATAGCATGGTCAATTCTAACCCTGGGGTTAGTGTTTTTTATCAATATAAGCAATACAACTATTAACAAATACATCAGAACACCACCAATAATTCCCTTACCCCAGAAAAGAATGATTAAAAATATGGGTAAACCGAAAAGCATTATGGCTTTACTTAACTCATAGGCTGCAAGCACTCCTCCGGAAAGTTCCATCAAGATTCCCGAACCGAGCTCGGTTTCTGCTTCAGGCAAATCAAAAGGAACTCTACCAAGTTTTGCCTGTATACAGAATATTGCAACAGCGAAAGCTATAATACCATACCAGCTCGATATATTAGAGCCGTTAATTCTCTGCCACTCCATAACAGCCCTAATCGAAAAACTGCCGGCTTTAGAAGCTATCATTACAATAACAATAATCATAGGCAAATCATACGATAAAAGCAGTTTTATCTCCCGGGAAACCCCTACCGAGCTTAAAGGGTTGCCGGAAGTCGAGCCAATATAAATAAGAGCTATTGCAGGTATAGCGAACAGGTACCACACAACTATTATATCTCCTATGAAACCTTCACTCATACCAAAAAAAGAAACACAGAGAATTGTAACCGCAAGCGTAACCGAAGCAAGCCCAAAGAGAGGAGCAGCCATAAAACCCGAACCGAAAGCTTCCTCCGGTATGATAACTTCTTTATAAAGTAGCTTACCAATATCAGCAAATCCTTGATACCAGGGAGGACCGTACCTCCACTGTATTCTGGCAGAAACCTTTCTGTCGAGCCAGACTGTCAATAGCCCAACCACGGAAGCAAATATGAAACCCGGAAAAACAAAATAATAAATAAATAACCTCATAATCTTCTCCATGGTTTAGCTTTAACCCGAGCATCCACTCGGTCTCTCTCATTCTCATCTTCGTAAGTTATTTCTTCAAATGAGAGCGCCCCACTGGTACAGGTCTGAACACATCTTGGTTCTTTTCCTTCCTCCAGCATATCATAACAAAGGTCACACTTGGAAATAATATGGCGTACCCTTTTTGCTGAAAGAACACCGAAAGGACAGGCAATTGTACAGGAAAGACAGCCGATACATCTAAAGTTATTATGATATACCACACCGTCTTCCCTTTTCTCCAGAGCCTCCACAGGACATACCGCAACACACGAAGCATCAGTACAATGTTTACAATGAAGCGGTAAATCTACCGTTATATCGAAATTCGAGCGCGAAAGGCAGAATTTTTCCGAATGACTTTCATAACATGCAACGTCACACGCGTGACAGGAAATACATCTGTCAACGTCTAAAACAACTCTTTTTTCTCTTTTCGCTTTTTGCTTCTTCATTTTACTATCCTTGCCTTGACTGCTCCCGGAGATATAATACCATCTGAATCAGAATCGCACAAGAAGAGTTGGGCGCTTTCAGGAAAATGCACCGGTACGGCAATCATATCCTCAGGTATATCAAAAGGTAAATTACTGCAATCCTCGATTTTAAAAACCGAAGAACCATTCGGCGTCTCGATTTTAACTTTACTTCCAAGTGAAAGCTCTTTAACTCTACAAGGATTAATAAAAACATAAGGTTCGTTTTTTTGCTCATTCCATTTTACTCTTCTACTTACTTCTCCCCTATCGTGATGGAAGGGGAGTCCTATACCAACAGCAGTAAAAGGATATTTTTTATCAGTTATGGAAGAAGGCATTTTATTATCTGTCTCTTTAATAAAAGAAAGCCCTTGGGGGATGGAAACTCTTGCTTTAGCCTCGCTTCCACTAAGAGCGGAAAGTAAAATACTGATAAAATCCCCATCGGATATAGCATCTCCAACCGGAGGAACAGGCTCACCTAAATTTACAATTTTTTCTTCAAGAGAAATAAAAGACCCTTTCTTTTCAAAAGAAAAATTCGAAGGAATAATACACTCGGATAAATTCGAACCCTTAAAGAAAACTGTAGACATAACGAAATTCAAATATCCGAATATATCCTCGAATTTCGGAATAAATTCAAAAGGATCTCCGCCAAGAACAATAAGACCTTCTATCTTTTTTGCTTTCAATACATCCAGAATTTTTTTGTTATTAAAATCCCCGATGATTCTGCCGACACCAAGAGAATTTTGCCCCAACGGGACAACGGCAAATCTGTTTTCGGTAATTTCCGAAATACTTGAAAGTTTACCCACAATTGAATATGGATTAGTGAAATGTCCATAAATATTGGAAAATAGTATCTGGCCGTTTTCAGAATTCTTGAGTATCTCTGCCATTTCTTTTATTCTCATCGCGGAAACCCCAGCAACAGTCTCATTTGATTTCAATTTACTTTTACCTTCAAGAAAATTTAGAAGAACCGACAGAAAATAAGACATATACCCAGGTTTAACATTAAAATGCTCCGCGAAAAGTGAAACTCTGCCTTTAATAATGTCCAGAGAAATCAAACGATTGCCTCTCTTCTTACTGCGAGCATCGAGTATCGGTCTTGCGAGAGTGGGAGAAATAGAAAAAACATCCCCGACAGTTACGACAAGATCCGATTCACTCAAACTATTAAAAGAAAAGTCATTTTTAATAGATAATAAAGCTTCATCCTCAAAAGGGAAAAGCCCCAGAAGTTCAGTATTTAACTCATTAGAAAGCGTCTTTGCAAGATATGCTTCTTCCAGCGTGTGATTACCGCTTAACAAAATCGCAACATTGTTTTTTTTCTCAATAATTCTTTTTAGTTCCGGAACAGAACCTTTTATTGCTTCATCGAGCGAACATTCTTCACCGAAAAGTTCTGCCTTTCTAAGGCGATAAGGAGAATTTAAAAGTTCTAGAGTAAAGTTTCCCCTGGGGCACAAACCTCTTTTGCTTTTCTCGTCATAATAGAGCTTAAAGAGAGAACCTTTTTCGAAAAAGGCCGCTTTTGTGGATTTTCTTTTCAGTATAATATCATCCTGAACAGAGCAGAATGTACATTTTGTTCTATATTCCTCAACCGAAGACATTTGGATAATCCTTTATATCCGCGTAACACATATCAGGCCCGTCTTTGCAGAGATAATACGGACCGATGTTACACCTTGCGCATTTTCCGACACCACAGCTCATCCTCCTGTTCATGGATAAATAAATCTGTTCAGGCTTAAAGCCGACATCGAGCAACTTAAACGTCACGAATTTTAACATCACTTCCGGACCGCAGGAAACGGCATAGGAGTTTGAAATGTCAACACCTCTTTTTTTTAGATAATCTTTCTCGAGAAGGCAGGTTACAAGACCCACATTGCCCTTCCACTCCGGATGAGGCTTATCGATTGTAAGATTGACGGAAACTTTTTTCTTACTTTCCCATTTCTTATACTCATCTTTAAAACACTGATCTAGTGGACTCTTGGCTCCGTAACAAACGTGAACTTTTTTTACCTTTTCAATTTTATCGAATAAAGCGTAAATAAGAGACCGCAGGGGCGCAAGACCCACACCGCCACCTACGACAAGTACCTCTTTCCCTTCAAATTTATCCATCGGATAACCTTTACCAAAAGGCCCCCTGAGAGCAAGAGTATCTCCAACCTCTGCTCCGTCATGTAGCTTATCGGTTACTTTTCCGGTCTTCATAATAGTTATTTCCATTTCACTAACTTCTCCCGGAGCTGAAGAAGGCGTAAATGGCGCTTCACCAACACCAGGCACCGTAAGCTGCATAAACTGACCGGCTTTAAACTTCAGCTTTTTATCCAATTTGAACTGATAAGTTTTTATATTCGGAGTTTCTTCCTTAATGTTTTTTAAAGTTGCCTGCCTGGGATAATATATATTTTCCATTTATTTTACCTTTGCAGAGCTCTCAGCACCGGATAAGACCGCTCTCATATCGATACCACCAAGACAATTATCGATACACCTGCCGCATCCGGTACATTTATAAACGTTATATCTTTCGTAAAAACGGAAAAACTTATGATAAAATCTATTTTTAAATTGGTCCATTTGCGAGAAACGGGGATTCATTCCCCCTGCCATCTGCGAAAACCCTTTAAACTGACAGGAATCCCATATCATATATCTTTTATACTGTTCTTTTTTCTTACCTTCTCTATCGAAAAGGGTAAAACAATAACAAACAGGGCATACATTCGTACAGGCACTACAGGAAACACACGTACTGCCAAGATCCCAGCCCTTATCCGAATCGAAAACTTTCGACGCCAAACTATCGGGCCTAGAAAAAGCTCCCACAAACTCAGAATTACGTTTTTGTAATTTTTCTAATACTTTTTTTCTTTTTTTATCTCTTTCTATAATTTGATTTTCTTTTGCGTCCGGAAGAGATAACTCTTCTATAATTTTATTCCCCACATCGCTTCCACCTTCTATTAAATATCCTCCCTTAACTTCCGAAAGATTGATATCAAAACCTTTTTCAGGATAAGGATAATTACCCATAAGATTACAGAAACAACTATCACTCGAATACGTACAATCCGAAGACACCAGAATCAAAGATCCCCTTCTGTTTTTATAAAAAGGGTCAACAAAATCGGCATCGTCGAGAAAAACTTTATCGAGAATAGCAAAAGACGCGAGATCGCAGGCCTTAAATCCGACCAGGATTTTTTTATCTTTCCCTTCTTTAACATCAATCCACTTAGCATCAGGATAATCCGCAACCTTCGACCTTGCCGGCAGAACAAATGACTTAAAATTATCGAAGGCTCTGAACCCGGGTACACGATAGCCGGTTAAATATTCTTTATTTAGTTCACGTATGAATATACGAGACTCAGAGCTCCTGTTCGAAGCAACCTCTGTCTCCGTGGAGGCAAAAACCCTGCCATATCTTAACAGAATACCCATCAAATCTTTTAATTTTGATTCACCTAAAAAGCATATTTTCATTTCCTTATCCTTTTTTATTGCGATTTTGTGATTTGAATCACTAATCATTTTATATGTTATACGACAAACTTCATTTGTCAACCCCTGATTTACGTTTACTTCAATATTTTAAAACATTACTATTTTCTTTGAAAGGCAAACCCCAATTTAAAATACAACAAGTATTGACAAATCGAAAAAATGACTTATTTTCATTGGTAACTACATAAGCCCGAATGAATTTTTACTGCAAATTAATAAATAAGAAGTAGAAAGGGAAAAACAAAACTCATAAGGAGGTTTTATGAAAAAGTTAGTAGTACTGTTGTGTGCTTTGTTTCTTGTACAGGGCATCGGAGCACAAGTTTGGATGCCCTTATCCAACGACTTGCTTAATCTTGAATCATTCAGACATCAAGCCACTCAGTCTATCGAAGACGATCTTGACAATGGTATTGACGGAACCGACATTTTTGCCGTAGAGGGTGCTCGTATATACACAAACCTGAGTAACCTTGTAAGCGGGGATGAACGCCAGGGTGACAATATGTATTCCGAAGAAACAGTTTTAATCGGTGGTACAACCCCAATTTTCTATAAAGGTTTAAAAGTAACAGCATTTTACGGCAACAGAAATCAAAATAACTCTATGGAAGACATAATGGACTCAACTTATTTAGTGGATACAGATATAGATGAAGCGTGGGATTATAGGAGTATCACCCACAATAGTGAGTATTTAAAAGAAACAACTTCAGGGAACAGCATCCTGCTTAATATCGGTAAAACTATGAGCAGAGGCAGAGAAATAGCCTTCACATATCAACGTACTGGAAGTACACAAAGTGTAGAAGAAGAAGATTCTGCTCATTATATTGCACAAAACCTCACTCCGTCACTCGTTACTACGGAACTCTGGAATGAATTCGGAAATGAAAGCGGAAAAATACAAGCACCCGTAACCACTTACGCGCTATCATATTCCTCACCCTTTAGAAACTGGGATTTTAGAGGAGATATTTTCCTTGCAACAGGCGGAGAGAAAATGGAAGAAAGCGGGGACTACTACTATTGGGAAAATTTAGATCCCGGTAATGATGCAACCACTTTTGAAGATCTTGTAACTTCGGATGCTGTTGGTGAAAGTTCATTCAGTGCCAACGCGATTGGCATTAATGGTAGACTCAGCGACTTAGATAAGAATATAGGCTTGTTATGGGAAGTCGGCGGCAATTATGCCTTAATCACCGGAAGCGGAGATGAAAACTATACCGAAGAATATAATTATTTTGGCCAGAGAGAAATCGTCGCAAACCAAATACAAACTCTTGACACAAACTATATAGAAACCATAACCGGTCCCATATCCGTATCCGGTAACCTAATGGGTTTAAACGGCAGGATTGAGTGGCAGATAAGTGAAAATGTACGCTTCGGAATAGGCGGCATGTTAAACACTTACTCAATCACATTGGAAGAAGACAGGGCTTCAAGGGTAGAAGTAAATTCTGAATTCGACGATGATGATGGTGTCGGACTTGATGCAGACGATTACGTTATTGTGGCGACCGGTGGTCAGGACGAAACTAATACTCTGAAAATGAGTGGTAACAGAATTGCTATACCGGCTGGAATCGAAGTAAATTTCGGTAAAAATAAAGACTGGTTCCTGAGACTTGGAGCTATATCAATCGGGTCAAGAACGGAAATGACAGATGCTTCCGAATCCGATTCCGTATATTTATACGAGAGAGTAGTGACATACGGCGATGGAACTACAGTTAGAACTTTTGACAACAGTATGGTTGACCCAGACAAAGAATATACTTCTTCTTCAACCTACCAGGACGTAAACTATACATACGGTCTAGGTTGGAAACCTTCAAAGAATTTATCAATTGATCTTCTAGGAATGTTTGATCTGGGCGGTGTTGAGTTATTATCGACAGATTGGCTTAGATCTTTGAAGCTTTCAGCCACGATTAACATATATTAAAACGGTTATAGTTTAAAGATAAAAAACCCCTACTCTAATTTGAGTAGGGGTTTTTATTTTTACCCTAGAAAAATAGAAATAGTACCATATAGCTGCAAAATCGCTAAAATGCAAAAATCAAATATCAAAAAGTAAAATCACAAAGCAAAGTTCAAAAATGAATAAAAAACAACAAATAAAAAATCCTTTTTAATCTGCGTAAATCTGTGTCCTATCTTTTTTAGTTTTTGCATTTTCATATGTCATTTTGCTTTTTAAATTTTAATATTTAATTTTCATGCAGAACTAAATTATATGAAAAAGACAACCACTATTTATAAAGAACTAACCCAGGTATCTTTTATTCAAGATATGGTGACCAATCGGGAGCAAAGGTTATAAGATTACGAGTCAGTTTTCGCTGTCTTGTGCCATCCCAATTCATTGTCCACAGTTCGTACCGGTAAGTTCGGTTGGAGATAAACACTATATGTAATCCATCAGGAGACCAGGATGGTTCTTCGTTATTGCCGTAAAAGGTTAATTGGATTGGCTCAAAATCACTCGGATCGGTCACACAGATCTGCTGTGAATAATCAGATTGACGTGAAACATACGCAATCAGACTTCCCTTTGGCGACCAGGCCGGTGAGGTATTATAATCTCCATGAAAAGTTAATCTCCGGAGATTACCGCCATGAATATCCATAATATAAATCTGTGGCATACCGCTGCGATCGGAGACAAAGGCAATTTCCCGACCATTTGGAGAAAAAACAGGAGAACAGTCAACAGCCCAGTTGTGAGTAAGACGGTTTAATTTCTTTTTTTCCAGGTCTAAGAGGTAAATCTCGGAATTACCATCTTTGGACATGGTAAGGGCAATTTTCGTACCATCCGGAGAGTAATCCGGAGCAAAATTTAACCCCTGGTAAGAAAAAATCGCCCTGGAATTTTCTGTCGTAAGATCGAAGAGATTGAGAAGTAAACGGTCACTACCATAGTTCGAATACAATATTCTTTTACCGCTTGAACCCCAACAGGGAAAAAGATTGAAATTCCCATTCTTTGTAAGCGGCTTAAAGTTGTAACCGTCATAGTCAACTAAAGCTAATTCCTTTTTCGAATTCTTCAGGTAAGAAAAAACAATTTTTGTTGAAGTAATGCCTTTCTCTCCCGTAAGCATATCTATAATATAGTCCGAAATTTCATGGGCTAAGTCCCTTAAGTTACCGGAAAGTAAAAAATTAAATTCACCGATCTTTTCTTTAGACTGAAAATCCTGCAAGACAACCATCAAATTCGGCTCCACAGCCGATATTTTAAGCAATACGCCGCTTTTCGCGGCATCTCCGGCAAAAACAACAGTATCAGAATAAAGCTCAAAATACAGCGAATAATCAAGGTCATATTTTATTATCCTATCAACGGTCCTTACATATCTTATAAATTTAGGAGTACCCTGAATATCAAGAGAATCAATCACCAGATTGATTTTACCTCCTGCGTAGTCGGTAAGGCGCAGAAAAACGTCCTGGCCGAAAACCATCGAAGGTACAGCAAGAAAAACGAGTACTTTTAAAAAAGTAAGTTTTTTGGCTGGTAAAAAATTTCTCATCGGGCAGTTAAAAATTCCAAATGAACCTTTAAATAGTCATCAGAAAATTCCTGAGGTAAAGGCGGTAATTTTTTTGTGAGAGCTACAGCCCGAAGTGCTGATTCATTATAAACCTCATCGCCGGAATCGTCTTCGATACGAATATTTGTGATTAAACCATCCTCTTTGACCTCAAAATATACGATACTTTTCAAAATCACATCTTTGTTTCTATACGGATTGTTCCAATTTTGACCGATTTTATTCAAGAGAATATTCAAGTAATACGAGTAATTGAATCCTCTGCCGCTGCCCGTATAAATCTCTGGCCTGATATCGGGTAGACCGTCGGGCAATTTTTTCCACGAGGAGCTCTTATTTTTCTTTTTTTTGTTCGGTACTGATTTTTCTACACTCTTCTTCACCTTAGCCTCGGGTCTATTGATTGCTTTCCCCGAAATTCTCGGCTGTGGAAGTGGCGCGATACTTACCTTGTAAACTTCGATTTTGGGTATTTTCTTGAAACTACCTCTTGTGGTAATTCCAAGAGTAGAAAACAGTGCGGTATGAAGCAAAAATGAAAACAAATAAAAACGATTCATTTTCAAGGAGAAAATTCGGCAACCAGCCCCAGTTCCTTTACACCTGCTTTTCTCATTTTGCCTACAACCTCAACCACAAAACCATAATCGATGTTCTTGTCAGAGCGAAGATAAACGGTTATACCTGGTGGTTTACTCGTCAAGATATCCTTTAATCTCGACTCAAACTTTTGCGTGTCGATTTTCTCGTCTTCGATGAATAACGCCTTATTACCTTTAATTGTTACTGTAATTCCCTCTTCATCATGTGGTAATGAGGCATCGGTTCGGGGTAAATCAACATCTATTCCAGGTGTCATCATCGGAGCGGTGATAATAAAGACCACAAGAATTGTCAACGCGACATCCACAAGATTAGTTATGTTTAAATCTTGAATAAGACCCCTATCTTTATTCTTTTTCAACCAATCCTCTTTTAAGATTTGCAAACGCCTCACTGATGAAATTGTCGAGTTGTGATTCTAACCTTATTATTCTACTGCGTAAAAGGTTATTGAAGATTAATGACGGGATTGCGACAAGGAGTCCATAAACAGTGGAAATTAGGGCATCAGTAATACCGGGCGCAACAACCATTATATGGGCTGAGCCCCTGGCTCTTATCTCTAAGAAAGCCTCCATAATTCCCCATACAGTTCCTAAAAGTCCTAAAAAAGGGCTTGCTGCGACAATCGTCCCTAAAATCGGCAAGCCATTCTCTAAGTTCTCTATTTCAGCTGCTTTTGTCCGGTCCATTGCAAGCTGCATATTATCAGCCATTTCCAGCACCCTGTCACTAACATTTGCCTTTAGAAATTTAAACTCATCAAGTCCACTTTTTAAGACCCTTCCGTAGATATTGTTGTTTAGCAAATAACCAAGATTATACATTTTCTCGATATTTCCATGAAATCTGAAACTGTTTAAGAATTCCTGCGCTTTTCTTCTTGTAGCCCTTAAATCATATATTTTTTTAAAGAATAATGCCCAGGACCAGATGGAAAAGAAAATCAGAATAACCATTATAATTTGTACCGCAATCCCGGACTCAAGAAAGATTCTAAAGATATTCATTGATTTAACCTGTTACCTGCCAGTACTGCTTCGGGTGAATTCGGATATTCTTTTATCACCCTGCTGAAATACATTCGTGCAATCTTTAATTCATTTGCCTCCTCATATATTATACCGGTTTTAAATATTGCGGTTGGCTTTTTATTGCTTTCCGGATATTTGTTTATCAATTCATTAAAAGTATTAACTGCATCCTGTCTTTTCCCCATTGCATAGTAGCACTCTCCAACCCAGTAAAGTGCATTATCAGAAAGTGCAGATTCCGGAGCAATTTTTATGTAAGATTTGAAACCATCGATAGATTCGTCATAATTTCCTTTAACATAATTCAGATAAGCTGATTCATATATCATACGCGCTTCAGGACTAACCGAAGATACTTCACCGGAATCGGCATCCGCTTTTCTTCCCTTTACCAATTTTTCATTTATTTGAGTTAATTGTGATTCGGATTCACTCAATCGGGTATTGAGCATTTCTATCTTCTCAGCTATCTCTTCTGATTTGGTATATAAATCTACACGAAGCTGAGCAATCTCTTTAGATTGCTTTTTGGTATAGTATTTTAGACTATCTAGCTGCCAGTAATAGCTCTCAAAGTGCTTCGGTTTAAAACAACCTCCAAATATCAGAGACAAAAAAACCACACCAAAAAGCAATCTTAGTTGCTTAGTCATATTTTACTTTTGTAACTAACGGAGTTGTTTCTATTCTGCTACAAACTCACAGCGACGGTTCTTTTCCAGATTTTCCGGATCAAGCGGTCTCTCTTCACCGTAGCTTACGGTTGACAATTGCCCGGAAGGAACACCAAGCCCCACAAGATAATCAAGCGCCGCTTTTGCCCTTCTCTCGCCAAGAGCCATATTATATTCAGAAGTACCGATTCTACAACAATGACCCTCAATAACCACATTTACTTCCGGATATAACTCAAGCATTTCACTGTTAGCATCTAAAATTGCTGCGGCGTCAGGCCTAACATCGGATTTATCAAAATCAAAAAATATCCTGTCCAATACAAGCTCCGGCCTTTCAGGTTCAACTACTTCAGTTGTATCTTCCTCAACAACTTCCGGTTCTTCCATTGGCTCTTCCTCTACCACTGGTGCGCCGCCGCAACCGATCAACAAAACAACAATCAACAGTACTGGTAAAAATAGTTTAAAATAACGCATCCTTGCCTCCTTTTTTTTTAATGATAATTAAAAACCCATAATTGTCAAGCACCTTTTTTGATTTTTATAATTTTTTTTATACCTTTGTTGTTTTCACTCTTAATCGACAAAAATTTCTTTATAAACTTTAAGTAAAAGGTCATATGCTTCGTCGATAGACATCGGCACAACTTTTGTTTGACCAATTATAGGCATAAAGTTCGTATCTCCACTCCATCTGGGAACAAGATGATAATGGAGATGCTCTTCAAAACCTGCACCCGCAATCCTGCCGAGATTCATCCCGATATTAAAACCTTCCGGTTTCATGGCTTTTTTTATAACTTCCTGCCATTCCTGAATCAAAGTAGACATTTCAAGCATCTCATCTTCACTCAATTCCTTAAAATCCCCTGTATGTTTATAAGGGGCAACCATCACATGTCCGTTGTTATAAGGGTATATATTCATTATTACAAAAGAAAATTCCCCTCGAAAAAGAACACCTGACCTTGTATCATCGTCGGAATTTACAGCCTTACAGAAAATACAGCCCTCAGAATCAGGATCACATACGTATTTATACCGCCAGGGAGCAAATATTCTTTTCATCAGAAAAGGGACCGCTGTGTCGCTACTTTGGTAGGGTTTTCTTCCGGAATTAAAATCTGCCCGTAGACTCCGTCATAACCAGGATGTATCTCCACATTTTCCTTTCTAACTTTAATAACCGACCGGGCTATTTTCTCTTCAGCGCAAGCAAGTAAATTCTTCTCTGGCAAATCCAGTAATATTCTAAATTCATTACCAAAATAAGTTGTTAGTTTTCTATATGTTTCTTCTACAGCCCGTGTCTTACTTCCTACCTTAAGAGAATCAGCAATTATTTCTCTTAGAGGAACAAGTCTCTTATAACCGACCCTTCCCTCACTTTTCGCTTCTTCCCTATCCGCAAGGTCACAGACACGATGCAGCACTCCCAGGGTCAGGGGTCTACCGCACTCAGGACATATATTATTATGTTTTTTTGATTCAGTTGGGTGAAAAGTCACATTACATTTCCTGTGTCCGTCATAATGGTACTTACCTTCTTGGGGAAAAAACTCCACCGTATAGTCGAACATATCTGTATTCTGATTTTTTAAAATCTTCAAAAGGGATGAATAATTTATCGCCTCTTTAAAACAATTAGCTTCTCTTCCAATGTTGGCAGGCGAATGCGCATCTGAATTTGAAATCAGTGTTATATTATCAAGTGAAGATAAAAGCCAGTTCATAGGAGGATCAGAAGAAAGTCCGGTTTCTATAGCGTAAATTTTCTCGCTGTAATTTCCAAATGCTTCTTCTATAGAATCAAATCCTGACTGAGAACCAAAAAGTCCAAACCATGGAGTCCAGAGATGCGCAGGAATCAAAATAGCATTTTCACATACAGAAAAAAGACTCTCCGCGAGATCACGCAAAGAAAAAGAAAGTATTGGTCTTCCATCAGCTTCTAATTTGCCAAATTTTCTAATACTTTTATTAAAACTCTTAACCATCTCAAAGTTCGGCAGAATTATAAGCGAATGAATTTTCTTTGTCTGTCCTCTCTCATTATATATATTGCATACTTCTGCTGTTAAAATGAAATCAACTTCTTCAAACTCATAAATACCTTCCCTCTGGGTTTCCTTTAACCCTTTCTCCAAAAGATATAGCCAACCCGGGTTTGTAAAATCACCTGTACCCACCAGATTAATACCCTTAGCCTTAGCTTCTCTCACAATAAAAGGTGGCTCCATATGCTTACTGGTCGCCATTGAATATTTGGAGTGTATATGAAAATCCGCGTAATATTTCATCTAAGAAACCCTCTCAAGTGTCAAATTTTTCCAATATTGAAATTACTTCGGAAGGGGAACCCGCACCCAGTAAGGTCTTTCTAAAATCTTCCTGCCTGCACATTCTCGATATTCGCGCAAGAACCTGTATGTATTTACTCTTCGCTTCTTCGGGAGCCACAATCAGAAAAACGATATGAACCGGCTTACCGTCAAGAGAATTAAAATCTAAACCTTCTTTAATAACTCCTATAATCATTAAAAGATCCTTAACCGCTTCGGTTCTTGCGTGCGGGATGGCAATTCCTTCAACCACTCCTGTACTTTCCAACTCTTCTCTTTCTCTAATCTTATGCAAAATAGGTTCTCTGGTCATTATAACTCCTTTCCGAAGAGCCTGATCCAACATTTTTTCAATAATAGCGAACTTGTTTTCAACATTATCTATAACAATTATTAAATCTTCATCAAGAAACTTTTCAATCATCATTTCCCTCCCTCTTTATCTATAAGAATCGGGCATTGAACGTACTCAATCAATTGCTGAATTATTCTTTCCTCTCTTCTTCCCTCTCTACCCTGTCCACTGCGATGCCCAACTATAAGAAGTTCTATCCCTTTGTCTTTTACAAATTTTCTGAGAATATCTATGGAATCTCCTTCCTCAACAAAAAGAGCGGTTCTTACTCCTTCGTTAACAGCCATCTCTTCAAGATAATATAGATATTTCCAGCCTTCCTCCTCTACCTTTATAGCGGTATCTATTTCATCCAACCCTCTCATATTTGCTACAGTCTTAACCAAATCTTTGTCCACAATGAATAAAGCATAAAGTGTTGCAGAAAGACTTTTACTCAATTCTATAGCTCTATTCCATGAAGCTCTTGTTTCTCCGGAAATTATATATAAAAGAATTTTTTTCATATAATTACTCTCCTCTCTTAAATCTCTTTACTCTGAAAAATTCTTCCCTTTCTTCTTCCTCAAGACTCTCTTCGATTTTACCAATATTTTTTTCATATTCCGGTATAAAAATCTTTTCTAAAGC
>Ga0307437_1000457_pt1 | contig 32232 bp, 32 predicted proteins | sample SalMarWE160390MG_FD_202146 | JGI IMG/M metagenome (GOLD analysis project Ga0307437, IMG submission 202146) | Salt marsh sediment microbial communities from the Plum Island Ecosystem LTER, Massachusetts, United States - WE1603-90 | ecosystem: Environmental > Aquatic > Marine > Intertidal zone >...
TTTCCTGCCACCATGCCCTCCTCTGAAAAAGGGCATCCTAGCATGCCTAAAAGAGGACATTTCTAAATTGGTTAAACAGGACATTATCATTTTGGGATTACATAGAAAAAAAGCCCAGCCCGGCAGGGGAATCGTGGCACAAAAGAGGTTGATTTGTATTGCCGTCGTGGTACTATAACGCATCGAAAAACCCGAACGTGTCGAGTACAAAACAAAGGGAGGACCGATGGGATCAATTACCATTATGCCGTGTCTGGATATGAAAGAGGGGAGGGTTGTCAAGGGTGTCCATTTTGTGGATCTCAAGGATGCCGGTGATCCCGTGAAAAACGCCGCGTTTTACCAGCGCGAAGGGGCAGATGAATTGGCCATGCTGGACATCGCGGCCACCGTGGAGAACCGCACAACCAGGCTGGAATGGGTCAAGGCCGTCTCCGCAGTCATCGATATACCCCTGACAGTAGGGGGCGGGATTGCCGGTGTGGAGGATATCGAGTTGGTCCTCGAGGCCGGTGCCGACAAGATTTCGATGAACAGCGCCGCTGTCAAGGACCCGAATCTGGTCAGTGCCGCGGCAGAGAGATTCGGCACGGAGAGGGTGACGGTGGCCATCGATGCCAGGAGGAATCAGGAGATGCCGTCCGGGTTTGAACTGGTGGTCTCAGGTGGTACCACAGCGGTGGGGAAGGATGCCGTTGCGTGGGCCTCAGAGTGTCAGGGGCTGGGTGCGGGGGTGATCCTGCCCACCAGCATGGATGGGGATGGGACCCAAGAGGGTTACGATCTGGAATTCACCAAGGCCATTTCCGATGCTGTTGAGGTACCGGTGGTGGCCTCAGGGGGGGCGGGAAGATTGGAGCACTTCTATGAAGCCGTTGTGCAAGGCGGCGCGCAGATCCTCTTGGCCGCATCGGTATTCCACTATCGCATCCTGAGCATTCGAGAGGTCAAAGGATATCTGAAATCACAGGGCCTGCAGGTCAGTGTATAGGAGAGGCGAGGGTAATACTTTTTAGGCTGCGATAGGTGCAGCGTTCAGAGGCACAAGACCTTCTCTGCGTTTTCGAGGATCGTATCTGAAAAGCCGTGGGCTCGCTTGATGCGGACATCTTTGTCGAGCGAGTTTGTGGCTTTCCATATCCGGATATACTCTTCAGGCGTCATGTCATAGGTCACCCACGGAAGATGGGCCCACCCGTCAATGGGAATAGGAAAGTCCGAACCGTGGATCAGCCAGTGCGGGGGGAAGGTTTCCAGTATGGCGGGCATCAAAAAGATCCTGGTCGAGAGGGAAAGGGCAGAGGTATCCGCCCAAAGCTGAACAGCATCATCACCGTTGACATCCTTCATAAAGGAGTAGAGTTCTTTGATCTGAGGCTTTTCGATAAGCGGGAAGACGGGTGTGGCGCAGTGAGCCGCGATCACCGTCACACCGTACTCGAGGGGTCTATCGAGGTGTCGGAAGTTGTCCAACTGTCTCTTGCGTATTCCTTCGGGAAAGGAGTATTCAGGCCCCACGTGACAGAGCAGGGGCATATGATGGGCGGCGAGGGCACGGTAAAAGTCTTTGTGCTTGTCGTCCATCAGATATATGTGTTGTGCGGAGGGTATCAATTTGAGGAGGACCGCATCGGTCTGTGCCATGACATACTCGAGCTCACCCTCCCAGTCTTTTCGATTGGGGCTTACCGATGCGCCGAAAAAGAACCGTTTTTTCTTTTTTTCGGGATCGGATTCGTCCTGCAGGCGTTCGTTTAGTTCCTTTACCTTTCGATTGAGGAAGCGATTGGAAACCCACAGGTCGGTTTTCTGTTCGTCAAGTTCGCCCGTCTTCGGAGAAAAGACGGCATCCAGAGCGAGGAGGACGATGCCGTCGATCTCCTCCGATTGGGCGAGCATGGTATAGATCAACTCGAAGTATTCATCGGTGGATATTGTGCCATCTCGGTTAAAATCAGCCCCCATGCGCTCCAGATCCCCTTCGACCATGTTGTACAGGATCCTCGTAAACCAGTGGTGGTTATCATCGGCGTTGAAATAGACGTCCTCGTCGACCTTCTTGAGATCCTTGCCATTGCCAAGGATATGGCAATGTAGATCTATCTTCATCGTTCTCTCTCCTTAATTTAATGTTGTTCCGTCAGTAATGACGTTTTGCATCCTGTTTTGTTCTGTCTGTGCCACGGCGTGCTCCAGGGGCCGGGCACCAACACGAGGTTCAAGGACTGTTGGCGCCCCATGTCCCCTGAACACCCTCACGGGGTCCACGTACGGAGACGGACATCCAGAGAGATTTCCCTGAGATGAAAATGCCGGATCTGCAAACGACCTGCTAGCCCGATACCAGTGCGTTTCCCCCAACGACGGTAAAAAAGACGAGCAGGGTATTGGCGACCGCAATAAGCCCCTTTTGTGCCTTTTGGTGCACAGCTGTTTTCTGAGCGGGCTCTGTTGCGAAGGCAAAGGCGCCTACCACGATGGCCGAGAGAATGAGGGGTACCCACTTTTCTTTACCATCAGGCACCCCGATATTCTGGACCACCTGCCAGAGGCTGCTGACCAGAAATGAAGCGCCGGCAAAGGTTCCCAATGTCGCCCAGGTGTAGAAGCGCTTGCCGATATTCGCTACCGGTTTGGAATCGCGTGTAAAATCATCAGGCTGTTTTTTTGCTGTTTTTTTGCCTTTTTTTGCCATGGTCCCTTCTCCTTTCCCCCTTGCCTACCCCCGCTTTTATTTTTTAGTTGATGGGAGGAGAATGTTTTGTCGTGTGGATTAGCCATGACCGGCCCCAGGGGGTGTGGTGAATAAGTATATTGAGAAAGAGGCAGCTGAGGTGTGCCCAGTCAGGATGTGAAAGCATACACAGTGCTTCCATCAGTGCACTCACTGTCCTGGTGGTGCCCTGTAGCAGCTATCACATAGATATGTTAAGAAAAAAGTGGGAGGGCAAGCAGGGATAGGGGGTTGACTTTGCCGCCCTGCTGCATTAGTAAGGACATGAGCGTGGATAGCGCGAGGGGTTTCCAAGGTCCATACCAGAGGTCGCAGGAGGTCGCCGTGGCCCAGATCCCCACCAACAAGGTTGTTCATCGAAGGGGGCTTGCACGCGTGCTGGCAATGCTTATGCTCGGCCTCTTTCTGGTCGCCGTGCCGGCAGGGGGGGTGACCCTGCGGATGATCGGCCCGGAGGACGTGGGGGACGCGTGGGGGGAGGTCATCCGCAGGTTTCAGGCGCGCAACCCCGAAATCCGTATCCACTACATCTCCGGCCCGTGGTCTACTGACGAGCGGCAGAATATGTACATCCGCTCCTTCCTCAGCGGCGACCCCATCGAGCTTGTGTACATGGACGTGATCTGGACCGCCAAGTTCGCCGAGGCGGGGTGGCTCATGCCCCTCGATCAATGGTTTACCCCGAAGATACAAGAAGATTTTCTCCCCGGTGCCGTCGAGGCCGGGCGTTATCAAGGCAAGAGCTACCGGGTCCCGGTGAGGGGGGATGTGGGGATGCTCTATTATAGGAAGGACCTCGTGCCGCAGCCGCCCCGCACGTGGGAGGAGTTCGAGCGGATCTGCGGGCAAGGCACCCGCTCCCCTGACCGATCCTGCATTGTCTTTCAGGGGATGCAGTACGAAGGGCTCGTCTGTGACTTTCTCGAATACCTCTGGGGGGCAGGGGGGGAGGTAATCGATGCCGAAGGTAAGGTGGTCCTCGACTCACCCCAGGCCCGCGAGGCCCTGCGCTTTATGCGCAGGCTTATTGATGAGGGATGGGCCCCCAAGGCGGTCCTCACCTTTCAGGAACAGCACTCCCTCAGTGCCTTTGCCGAGGGGAAGGCCCTGTTCATGCGCAACTGGCCCTACGCCTGGACCATCCTGAACAAAAAGGGCTCACCCCTGCAAGGGAAGGTCGGCATCGTGCCTTTTATACATAAAGAGGGGTACGCGTCAGCCGGGACACTCGGCGGGTGGGGCCTGGGTATTGCCCGAGGGATCGAGGATCCAGAAGCGGCATGGCGCTTTATCGCCTTTGCCACCTCCCCCGAGGCCCAGCGCATCCTGCACCTCAGGCGAGGGGCGGTCCCTGCCAGAAAGGCCCTCTTCGCTGACCCTGAGATCCTCAAAACAAGCCCCCACTATAAGGACCTCTACGCGATCGTTATGCGGGCGAGGCCCCGGCCCGTGCACCCGGACTACCCCCGCATCAGCGATACACTGCAGAAGCACGTGAGCGCGGTCCTGGCAGGGGTGGAGACCCCTGAGGAGGCCGTGGCCGTCATGGCCCGCTCCATCGAGGGGACCGTGCAGGGCGAGGAAAAAGGCTTGCTCGCTCGCCTCGGTATCGACTACGACCTGCGCAGGACCGTGCGCAACACCGCCGTCTTTACCGGGATCTCCGTTCCCATCGAGTTTCTCCTGGGGCTGCTGATCGCCCTGCTCGTGCATGCCCGCTTCAGGGGGAGGGCGCTCGTACGCCTTGCCGTGCTTATACCCTGGGCCCTCCCTACGGCGGTGATGGCCATGTCGTGGCAGTGGATGTTCAACAATCCCTTCGGCGTGATCAACGACCTCCTCGTCAGGGTAGGACTTCTCACAGCACCCCTGGACTGGCTGGCAAGCCCCGGTGGGGGGATGTTCGCTGCCGTCACGGCCGATGTGTGGAAGACCACCCCCTTTGTGGTGATCATCCTGCTGGCTGGGTTGCAGTCCGTCCCCCAGGAGCTGGCCGAGAGCATCGCCATCGACGGGGCCGGGGCGATCAAGCGGTTTTTTCATCTCATCTTTCCTTTGCTGCTCCCCTTTGTGCGGGTGGCCCTCATCTTCCGCATCATCCACGCGGCCGGGATCTTCGACCTCATCTGGGTCCTGACCAAGGGGGGGCCTGCCGACAGCACCAGGACCCTGGGGATCTACATCTACGACGTGGCCTTCCGGTATGACGAGATCGGCTATGCGATCTTCCTCACCGTCTTGTTTCTTGTAACCCTCATCGGGGCGAGCTTCCTGGTGGTGCGGCTCACCAGCCTGGGATACGAGCGGGTGCGATGAAGCGGGTCTTTATTATTATAGGAATCATCACCGGCCTGTACTGTCTTGCTCCCTTTCTCTGGACCGTCATCACGGCCTTCAAGCCCGCTGAGGAGGTCTTCTCCCTGCCCATACGCTATTGGCCGGGGAGCCTCTCTATAGAGAACTTCGTCGATGTCTTTGCCAAGCGCCCCTTTGGCCGCTACGTGGCAAACAGCGTGATCGTCGCTACCGGAGGGACGCTTTTGGCCCTGGCCATCGCCTCAATCGTGGCCTTTCGGCTGAGATACCTGCCTGCCTATAAGGCCCTGGCCCTGCAGCGCTGGATCCTGATCGGGGCTATTGTGCCGCCCACGCTGCTCGTCATCCCGGTCTTTATCTGTATCAAGGCCCTGGGCCTGATCAACAACCCCCTGGGGCTTATCATCAGCTACGCCTTTTTGAATCTTCCTTTCGGGATCTGGATGCTCTATGCGGCCTTCACCCGCATCCCAAAGGAGCTGGACGAGGCCGCCCTGATCGATGGCTTCTCGCGGCCTGGGATCCTCACGAGGATCATTTTACCCCTGGCCAGGCCCGCCGTGGCCGTGGCCGCGGCCCTCATTTTCATTTTTTGCTGGAACGAGTTCCTCATCGCCCTGACCCTGATGCCCGATCAGGCGCGCTACACCGTGCCCGTGGGGATCTCCTTGCTGAGCGGTGCGTCTTTGTACGAGATCCCCTGGGGGCAGATCAACGCGGCGGTAACCATCACCACGGTGCCGGTGATCCTCATCGTGGCGCTTTTGCAGCGCTGGATCGTGGAGGGGCTCACCGCAGGGGCAGTGAAAGGATAAGACCATGGCACAGGTAGGGTTCAAGACAGTGACCAAGACCTTTCTCAAGGGCAGGGTGATCGCCCTGAATGACGTGACGCTCACCGTACCCCATCGGAAGTTCGTCACCGTTCTCGGCCCCTCAGGATGCGGCAAGAGCACGCTTTTGAGGGTCGTGGCAGGGCTGGAGCGACCCGACAGCGGTGAGATCAGGATCGGTCAACAGGCAGTCACCCAAATCCCGCCGGGGAAGCGCAACGTGGCCATGGTCTTTCAGAACTATGCCCTGTACCCGCATATGCGAGTATTCGACAACATCGCTATCGGTCTGCGCCTGCACAAGTACCCGGGTGGGGAGATCAAGGGAAAGGTCGCGGAGGTTGCAGGGATGCTCGGGATCGAGGGGTTGCTCGCGCGCTATCCCCGCCAGCTCTCCGGCGGACAGCAGCAGCGCGTGGCCCTGGCCAGGGCGCTCGTGCGGGAGCCGCAAGTTTTTTTGCTCGATGAGCCCTTGAGCAACCTCGACGCCCAGATCAGGGAGCAAACCCGGGCGGAGCTCAAAAGGCTCTTCAGGGACCTGGGGGCCACAGTAATCTACGTGACTCATGACCAGGCCGAGGCCATGAGCATGAGCGATATCGTGGTGGTGATGGAAGGGGGGGAGATCAGACAGATCGGTGATCCCCAGCAGATCTATCAAGATCCCCGGCACCGCTTTGTGGCGGAGTTCGTGGGGATTCATAGGATCAACATCATCGAGGGGGAGATCAAGGGAAAGACCTTTACGAGCAATGATGGTTCCGTAAAGGCCCCGCTGGGAAAATCTTATAAAGGCGCAGTGGCCCTGGGCATCAGGCCCGAGGCCATCAGGATCGGAAAGAAGCAAGGCGTTACCCTGAAAGCCCAGGTGACCCTTATCGAGCCCCTCGGGGCTCACAAGCGGGTCTTTTGCAGGGTGGGGGAGAACGAGCTGCGGACCGTAGTGGAGGCGGATGCCAAGGTGAAGATCAACGACAAGGTCTCCATCACCTTCTCACCAAAGGATGTGTTTTTATTTGATGCCCGGACAGGGAGGCGGGTGGATTAAGAAGACCTCGCGTCCGGAAAGCAGTCGGCGCGCATCCGTATTTTGCAAATAGCGAAAAATAAAAGCATTTTTATTATAAAAAACTTGAATTATCTAATAAAAAAAATAGGTTGCACTATTTGCGAATAGCGAATATAATATGGGCTATGAAAGGCCAGGATATATTAGTACTGTTAAAGCTTGTCGTTATAGGCGGGAGGGAGTTCCGGGTTCATGATCTCGCCAAGGAATTGGGCATCAGCGCCTCTGAACTCAGTAACTCCATCCGGCGTTCAATCAATGCAGGCCTCATCGACCCCGCTGACCGCGGGTGTATCAGACCTGCTCTCCTTGAATTCATGCTTCATGGTTTTCGCTATGTCTTTCCGGCAAAACCGGGTGAAATAACCCGGGGAATGCCGACGGCACATTCCGCTCCTCCCCTTAAGGATAAGATCAGCGCTAACATAGACCTTGTCTGGCCTCTGCCGAAAGGTCCGAACAGGGGGCAGGCAATTAAGCCGATCTATCGATCAGCCCCGATAGCGGCCCACAATGATCCCACGCTTTACCAATTGCTGGCATTGGCTGATGCCTTGCGGGTGGGGTTGACCAGGGAGCGGAATATGGCAGCGGAATTGCTTGAAGCGATGATCCTGCGGGAGATCCCATGGACGCCATCGGACAGCTCGAATTATTAGCCAAAAAGCTCGGCGAGCTGTCTCAGGAGATAGTGGTGATCGGCGGATGCACCCCTGCCCTGATCTTAGATGTAACCTTGGCTCCCGATCTTCGACCTACCTACGATGTTGACATCCTCGTCCACGTAGACAGCTATGGGAACTACATAAATTTTATTGAAAAAATAAAGAAAAGGGGATTTATTGAGAGGGAAGGAGATCCTATAGGGCGATATGTCAGTGGCGAACTGGTAATTGATGTGGTGCCTACTGAATCGCACGTGCTTGGATTTACCAATAGGTGGTATAGTGCGGCCTTCGCCAAGGCAGTTGACAGAAAACTACCGAGCGGGAAAATCATTAAGACGGTAACGCCGGTCTATTTCATCGCCACCAAGTTTGAGGCATTGAGAGGGCGGGGGAAGGATGACCTCATGACAAGCCCTGACCTGGAGGATATCATTACCGTAATGGTAGAGCATCCTGATTGTGAGGAAGAATTACGGAAAGCAGAAGCTGATGTTCGCCAATATATCACAGCGCAGTGCAGGCAACTGCTATCGCATGAGAACTACCCCCATTTCCTTTCAGCGCATCTTCGAGGTGATGAGGCGAGTCAGGCGTCTTTGACTGAACTTAGAAAATTGATCGAGAAGATTGCTTCGGGCAAGTTTTAATAGTGGGGGAGAACGAGCTGAAGGTCGTGGTGGAAACGGATGCCAAGGTGAAGATCAACGACAAGGTCTCCATCACCTTTTCTCCAAAGGATGTGTTTCTCTTCGATGCCCGGACCGGGGGGCGGGTGGATATTGGTTAAGAAGACAAAGGTAAAGATAATAACCTTGGCGGGACATAAAGCAAAACCTGACCCCAGGCACCGTATGTAAGAGGGAGAAACTACAGAATGCTAGACATAAACAATGATTGTGCAATCAACCAAGGGAAAAAATATTTTTGTAAATATGTTACGGCAGATACTGTATGCAAAATATTAACGAACCTTACAGTCAAGTGGAGCTCACCATTAATTTTCAATGATCCGTTCGATATGCAGACAGAAGTCATATTTGACTTTAGCGAAGAAGAGCAAATAAAGCATGTAGTAGACGAAATTATTCGACTCGGTTGTATAGACAGAGATGAAGTTTTAGAAGATGGTTGTATAGGAATTCCTGCTATTGAAGATTTGCGAACCAAAACTATTGATATTGATTTATTTCGTAATGATTTTCAAGAATCTTTTAAACAGCTATTTCTTCCGAGATTAAGAGAACATATTGAGTTACATAACAAATGGCAGCGAACTTTTGTAAAAAAAGTGAGAGTTTTTTGTGTTGTTGAAGAACACGATAATCTACTTATGTGGGCTCACTATTCAAAAAATCACACAGGAGCAGTTATCAAATTTAGGCTAATACCTGAGCTAAATACGGCTTTGTGTGGTGCATTGCCTATCCAATACTCAAGTAAACCTCCTACGTTTGCAAATATGGAAGAATATATCCAAGATATAACAGGTAAAAAGTCGATAGATACATATAATTCAAGTTTGATGTATACACTCACAAAAAGCAACCATTGGCAATATGAAAAAGAATGGAGATGTGCAAAAACATCAACAAGCACCGATCTTCGCAAGCGTAGTGAGTTTGTCCCATTCTTTCCAGATGAAATCGATACTGTATACTTAGGTTTGAAAATGAAACGTAAAAATGAAGATGCTATTATACGCTGTCGTACAGGTCCTCTCAAAAATGTGCAAGTTTATAAAGCAAAGAAGAGCAAAACGAAATTCGGTTTGGATTTTGAAAGGATTCGGTAAACTACACCTGAAAGTTAAGGGGCCGAAATTTTGTTCTTGACATTTTACCGGAAAGGGCTGCTGGGTATCCCCTGACAGGCGCTCCGTGATTTTAAAGAAACCAGCCTAACATAAATCCCCGCTCCCTTCCCAGCCCCTCAAAGGGGCCTTTTTGTTGCCCTGAGAAAAGGGATGTGGTAGGTTTGGGGGCCAGGGCAGGGGTTTTTCTTCACAAGATACGACAAGGAAGGGGTCATGGGTTACTGGAGCGACCTCCTCAATAGCATCGTTAATGGAACCGCACAGCCTCCGCCGTACGTTCGCACTCTTGGCACTACGCGCATGAAACGGTGGGAGCCGGGGCGGGTCTGGTGCGAGTGGGAGGTTAATCCCGCTCTGTTTCAAGACCTGAACTCGTTGTTCGGCGGGTTCGTCGCTGCATTGGCGGATGAGGTACTCGGATTCGCTACCATGACCATACTCGATGAAGGCGAGGTGTTCATTACCACCGATCTTCATGTAAGCTTTCACCGATCCATCAAAGAGGGTGTCTTGTGTTTCGAGGGGAAAATCGTTCAGCGTGAAAAGCGATCTGCTCATGCGGAGGTTGTGATAACGAGTCAGGACGGCACCGTTGTAGCGGAGGCTACCGCCACGGAAATTATTCGGCGGGTTGGACGAAAGGCATAGGGTTTTCCCGCAAACCAACTCGCGAGGGTGGAATCGTTATTCCTGACATGGTGACGGAACGGGCTGCTGATTATCCTGTGATAGGCGTTCCGCGATTTTAGAAGAACCAGCCTCACCTTAAATCCCCTCTCCCTTCCCCAGTCTCTGCACGGGGCCTTTCTATTGCCTGAAACAGGTAACTGCGGTAGAATAGTCGAGAAGGGACACTGATTATGAGATCCTATGGAAGCAAAAAATTGTTTGTTTCCCTCGTGCTGTTGCTCTTGGGTGCGATGGTCACTGTGAGTTATGCAGATGATTGGGAATTCTATCATTACTATGAACCATTTGGGATGGCCAAGCAAAAAGACATAAAGGTTTATCTCAAAGTTCAAAAGACTCAGAAGAATGGAATCATACGGTTACTCGTAAAAGATGTTGCCTCGGATAAGAACTCTGGGGGCTGTCAATGGCTAACCACCTTTCGAGAGTATTGTATGGCTCGAACCTGTACCGGCGATTATAAAGGAAGCAAGCAGAAAGGCATTCCGGTCAAAGAGAAAATAACCTCTTATATTGTTGATTGTGCACAGGGGACATATTCAACGCTTGGAACAGAGTGGTATGGATTTGATGGCTCCAGCTTAGGCCGCTCCTACTGGCGGCCTCCTCCAACGAAGCCTGAAGCGGAGTTTCCACCGGAGCACGATAAGGCTGAAGCACAGTTAAGAAAGATACTTAACTATGTTTGCAATCAGTATACGTGACATACCACCCCCCCCCTCAAACACGATACCCCAGCGTGAAGTAATGAGAGAGCTATTCAGACCATGAATTTTTTAAAGATCCTACTGGGCATTATTGCCTTCCTCTATATCATCAGTCCCCTCGATTTCCTTCCCGATATTTTCATCCCATGGGGCTGGATTGACGACGGACTCTTTGCGGCGCTTGTCATCTATTATCTCTGGCAGGGGAGGCTGCCGGCATTTTTCTACCGGGGGCAAAGACTTGACGGAGGTGATCACCGTCGGCAGAAAGAGCATGCAGGGGGAGGAGGATTCGAAGGAGAACGGGCCGGTGTGGGATCGGGATCGAATGCGCGGGCCGATTCCAAAGATCCATATACCATTCTCGGCGTATCGCCCGGTGCCAGCCGTAAGGAAATACAGTCTGCCTATCGTCGAGCCGCGCAGGAGTACCACCCGGACAAGGTCTCCCACCTCGGACCGGAACTGCAACAACTGGCAAAGAAAAAGTTTATGGAGATTCAGGAGGCCTATGAAAGACTCTCTGGCAAAGGTGGTTGATAAGCAGGGGAAAGGTTAGATACGGGGCAGGCATTGAAATGTGACATTGTGATGTCAGCCTTTCTCTTGGCTCATTTCCCACGCCCCTTTACCAGGGCCCTTTGTATTGTTCATGAGTGGTTATTATGATAGAGTATATTGCTATACGGCCTCGACACTATACGGGGGGTAGAGGGGAATGAATTCGCATCGATTGAGCAGTATGGGGGTTAGCTTAATTGGAGGGGGTTGGGTACATGTCAGTCAAGGAACATATGCAGCACGTAGAGGGCACGAAGAAGGGGGGTATCATTCTGTATGCCCTCAGCACCTGCGCATGGTGCAAAAAGACCAAGGCCCTGCTCAATGATTTGCAGGCCGACTATTACTATGTGGACGTGGATCTCCTGGCAGATGCCGACAAAGAGGAAGCGATCACAGCAATAAGCACATGGAACCCGGCATGTTCATTCCCCACCCTGGTGATCGATAATAGCAGGTGTATCGTCGGCTTCAAGGAACAAGAGATTCGCGGGGTGATAGCCGATGCCGACTAAAAAAATACCTGAAGGAGCGGTGGACGCAGCGTTTCAGCGTCTCACGGGCGAGGCGGAGTCAGGCGGGTATCATCTGAATCCGGATGTCGCATTCACCAAAGAGCTGATAAGAGGTTTGCTGGCGAATGAGGCGAGATACGGCTATTGGGCCTGTCCCTGCCGCCTGGCTTCAGGGATCAAAGATGATGACCTCGACATTATCTGTCCCTGCGTTTATCGAGATCCGGACCTGGCTGAGCATGGATCGTGCTACTGTGCCCTGTATGTATCAGGGCCGATCTCCAGGGGAGAGAGGGGGGCTGAAGCGATACCGGAGCGGCGTCCCCCTGAGCCCGAGAGGAAAAAAATGAAAGCAAAGGGTTCGCAGAGACATTTCGAGGGGGGAGCAACGTTCCTTCCGTACCCGGTGTGGCGATGCACGGTGTGCGGCTATTTGTGCGCCAGGGATGAGCCGCCGGAACAATGCCCCATATGCAAGGCGAAGAAGGAACGGTTCGAGCGGTTCATGTAGAGATAAGAAGGCAGCAACAGTCAAACTCAACCATTGAAAAACCCAGCCTCATCCTTCCGATTCGATGGAGGGAGAAGGAAGATTAAGGTTCCTCGCTCGGCAGGGTCTTTTGGGGCACCCCGAGGGTAAATTGTCCCTCCTGAATCCATGCCTTCAGGATAGCGGCGATCTCCCGGGCCTTGAGATAGCTGGATAACGGGGCCGTAGGGACCTCTTTTCCGTTAAAGACGACCTGCCCGCTCTTGAGCTCTTGATAGCTCACCTCACCATAGCTCTTGCTGATCCCCTGGGGGTAGTCGGCCCCAAAGTCAACGATCTGCGTGTAGATATCCTTGTCCTTCACGGCGGCAAAACGGGCCATCTCCTCGTCGAGGATGGGGATGGGGATCCCGATCGCCACGATCAGCGTGGTACCGTACCCCTGGATACTCCCCCCTCTCAGCCACTCAGGCTTCATCCCCCTGAGATCCCCCACCGTCGCTATGGTCCCCGCCGGCCCCTTCACTACCCCGTTAGCGCCTCTGGATACCTGGGGGTTGTGCTGGGTCCCGTGCCAGACCACGAAGCCCTCCCCACCTCCCAGGAAGATCTTGGTCCCCACCCCGATGGTCCGGTAATAGGGGTCGTTGAGCAGGGGGCTCAACTGCCCGGCGCTGCAGTAATTGATGTTTCCCCCGTGGGGCTTGAGGGTTCCCATATAGGTGTAGATTACCTTTTCGGAGAGGTTGATGGCGCCATTGTAGTTCTGGCAGGCGTTGCGGGGGTTAAAGAGAAAGGCGCTCACCAGGTCATGCACGGTGATGCGTTTTTCCACCCGCCGGTTGGGATAACAATCGGTCCCGTATCCCTCCACCACCAGCGCTATCTCTTCCCCCGCCACCAGGTCATGGATGACGTGACCTCCCCCGTACTCAAAGCTCCCCGGATAGACCTTGTTGAGGGGATCATCCTCGGCAGGGTTGGTGGCCCCGATATAGAGGTCCGCTGCCCCCAGCGCCGCATAAGCGGGCACGTTGTTCAGCCAGGCCCGATGACTCTTGATCTTTGGGGAGGTGTGGCCGAAGTTCACCACCGCTCCTGAAGAGCACATGGGGGCAAAGGTCCCGGTGGTCACCACATCCACCTCTTTGGCCGCTTGTCGCACCCCCTTTTCCTCCACGATGGCGATGATCTCCTCGGCCGTCACCACTACGGCCTCACCCTTGCGGATGCGCTCGTTTATCTCTTCATAGGTCTTATGTACGGTAGGGTGACCCATTCGACAGCTCCCGGGGAAAGAATGGACCATCATAAACCCACTGCCGTGCCCCGTCAAGGGGCACGGGTTTTCCCCTTGACTTCATTCCCGGAAAAGTGTAAAAAGAAGCTGTAAGTTTTGAGCAAAATCAGGTGCATCGGAGGTAAAGAGTGCGCTTTGCCGCCATGATGGGGATAGTAATGTTCTTAGCAATGGCCAATACCCCTGCGCTGGCCGATATCTTCCTCTACATCGACAAGGAAGGGGTGATGCACTTCTCCAATGCCCCCACCCATACCCGTTACCGCGTCTATATGAAAGAGGATTCCAGTGCCCCCGCACGGGTAGTGAAAAGCACGAAGCCCGACACCGACAAATACGATCACCTCATCGCTGAATCCTGCCGCCTGCATGGGGTCGATTTTGCCCTGGTAAAGGCGGTCATCAGGGCCGAATCGTGCTTTGATCCCTACGCCATCTCGTCCAAGGGGGCGGAGGGCCTGATGCAACTCATGCCGGAGACCTCTAAGAGGCTCAACGTCGCCAACGCCTTTGATCCCCATGAGAACATTAGAGGAGGGGTGAAGTACCTGAAATACCTGTTGGGGCGCTTCAATTACGACCTAAAGCTTTCCCTCGCCGCCTACAACGCCGGGGAGACCACGGTCGCTCAAGTCAACGGGATCCCCAACTACAGAGAGACGAAGAACTATGTCGCTGAGGTCTTGCGATATTACCAAGCATATAAAAAGAAATCGTCGACGAGCAAAGTGGCAACGCGATGAGGGTCCGCGAGGTGAGCTTCTGGAACTTATCCAATAGCCTTACCCTCTTTCGCATAGGGTCCATACCCCTCATTGCCCTCTTGCTCCTCTTCTTTCCCGGTAGGTGGCCGAGCTTTGCCGCCGCCGTCATTTTTTTTCTGGCCGCCCTCAGCGATGGGTTTGATGGCTATTTCGCGCGCCGGATGAACACGGTGAGCAATGTGGGCAAGCTCCTCGATCCCCTGGCCGACAAACTCCTGGTCTGTACCACCCTCATCATGTTGATCCCGCTGGGACGGGTAAGTGCGTGGATAGTGGCCGTGATCATCGCCAGGGAGATGGCGGTGACCACCCTCAGGGGGATGGCGGGGGCCAAAGGAGTGGTTATCGCGGCCAGCTGGCTCGGCAAGAAGAAGGCCCTCGCTCAACTAATCTCCACCAATATCCTCATCCTCCACTATCGCTATTTCTTCATCGACGCCCATTGGCTCGGGTCGATCCTGATCTGGGTCGCCCTTGCGATGACTATTTGGTCTGGGGTCGATTATTTCGTCCGCTATCTCAAGAGCGCCTAGCAGGCTGTTGAAAAACGTCCGTCTGTCCCGCGTTTCGCGGGATTTCTCTCATCCATCGTCGTTGCGGCGTGCATCCAACTGTCTTGATACTATCTAATCTCCTATTACCTTCCAACAGCGCACCACGTGCCCCTCACTCGCCGTGTATAGGTTAACCTCCTTTTTTCGGCACCGATTTTCAACAAGGGGGCATCTCCCCTGAAACTTACAACCCGGAGGGGGATTAAACGGGCTCGGGACATCACCGACCAGTAATGGCAATTGATGCCCCTCATCTGGTTCGGAAGCAGGTATGGCTGAGAGTAATGCCAGGGTATAGGGGTGGAGGGGGTTGTCATACAGGACCTCTGCCGGTGCGTACTCCATAATATGACCGAGGTACATCACCGCGACGGTATCACTGAGGTAGCCAACCACATTAAGATCATGAGAGATAAAGAGGTAGCTCAACCCCAAGGTGCTTTGCAATTCCTTGAGGAGATTGATGATCTGGGACTGTATGGATACATCAAGTGCCGACACGGGTTCATCACATATGATTACAGACGGATTAACGCTCAGGGCGCGGGCAATACCGACCCGCTGTCTCTGGCCGCCGCTGAACTGATGGGGATAGAAATCAGCTGCGTCCGGCCTTATTCCTACCATCTCCAGGAGATGGGCCACCCGCGTTTTTCGCTCGCCATAGCCTTTCACACCCACCGTGCGAAGCCCTTCTTCAATGGATTGGCCGACGGTCATGCGGGGGTTGAGAGAACCGTATGGGTCCTGAAAGATGATCTGCAGCTCTTTGCGCAAGGGCCTCATTGCCTCCTCGGAAAAGCCGCTGATATCGTGCCCCTGATACATGATCCTCCCCTCATCCGGTTCCAAAAGCTTCAGGATGAGCCGCCCGATTGTCGACTTCCCGCATCCGCTTTCTCCCACCAACCCTAATGTCTTGCCCCGATCAATCGCGAAATCTACGCCATCAACGGCCTTGATCCACCCGATGACCCTCTGCAGGAAACCCCTCTGCACCGGGAAGTATTTCTTGAGTCCTTCAACCGTAAGCACGGGAGTATGAGATGGTTTACGCCGCGCCATGGGGAGGCCTTGCTCGTTCATAGAGTACAGGACAGCGACTCACGTGTCCCTCGCCGTAATCGCACATCCCTGGAAATTCCATCCCGCAGCTCTCGATAGCAAACTGACAGCGGGGATGGAATGGACAACCACCCGGTTTGTATGCGGGATCCGGCACGGTACCCGGGATCGTGTGCAGTGTGCTTCCCCGCTTCGTGCGACTCGGGAGTGACACGAGGAGCCCCTGGGTATAGGGATGGCGGGGGTCATGGAAGATATGCGCGGTATCCCCCTGTTCCACGATGATCCCCGCATACATCACATAGATGCGATCGGCAATATGCGCTACCACTCCGAGGTCATGGGTAATGTACAAAAGGGACATCTGCCTTGTGCGCTGTAGCTCGCGAAAGAGGTTGAGGATCTGCGCTTGAATGGTGACGTCAAGGGCCGTGGTGGGTTCATCAGCGATCACCACATCGGGATTACATGCGAGTGCCATGGCGATCATCACTCGCTGTCTCTGACCACCGCTGAGCTGATGGGGATAATCCTTCAGGCGTTCCTCCGGCGATGGTATGCCCACGTCTTTGAGGAGCTGGATGCATCGTTTGCGCACTGCTTTTTCGTTTACCCGTTCATGGATCATGATGGTCTCGCGGATCTGATCCCCGACGGTAAATACGGGATTGAGAGAGGTCATGGGCTCCTGGAAGACCATCGCAATACGGTTTCCACGGATCTTCTCCATCTCCCGTTCCCCGAGATCCAGGAGGTTTTGACCATCGAAGAGGACCGTGCCACCCATGATCTGAGCAGGGGGCTGCGGGATGATGCCAAGGATGGTGAGGGCCGATACCGTCTTGCCACAGCCCGACTCACCGACCAGACACACGGTCTCGCCCGTGCGGACTTCGTAGCTCACCCCCTCCAGGGCGCGGGCGACCCTGCCGTTGCCGATAAAATGGACCGTTAAGTCCTGTACCGAGAGCATCAGTATCGTTCCCTGAGCTTGGGGTTTAGGATATCCCGCAGACCCTCACCGAAGAGATTAAAGGCGAGGACTACGATCAGGATGGCAAAGCCGGGGATAAAGGTCAGCCAGGGGGCATCGAATATAAACCGCTTTCCATCAGACAGGATGTTCCCCCACGTGGCATGGGGGGGAGGGACGCCGAATCCAAGAAAGCTGAGGCCCGCTTCTATGAGAATCGCGCTTGCAATACCAATGGTTGCTGAAACGAGCACCGGTGCCATGGCATTGGGGATCATGTGACGAAATATGATACGCCAGTCACTTACGCCGAGGGCCTTGGCAGCCGTCACAAAGTCCTGCTCCCGTAACGAGAGCAATTCGGCCCGGACAAAGCGCGTCGTGCCCATCCAGCTCGTCAGCCCGATGACAATCATGATGTTGTACATACTGGCGGGGAGGAGCGCTACAACGGTCAGTATGAGGAAGAAGACCGGAAAACAGAGCATGATATCGACGAGACGCATGATCAATGTATCAATGGACAGGGCGTCTTTGTAGAGGAATCTCATCACCCGTGTGGCAGATTGTCTCCCCCACGCTTTTCTCCACCACAGGGGAGACAGTATGTATGCACATCCTATAAGCAGCAGCACTCCCCCTGAAAAGGGGGCCCCGGCCAGCAACAATCCTCCGCCCACCACTACGCAAAACGCCACCAGGATGTGATCGACCCGCACCGGGTTTCGTCCGAAATAGCCTGATATCCCCCCCATACATATCCCAATAAGTACTGCAATTCCTACTGCCACAAATCCAACAGTCGAAGAGACCCAGGCACCCTGGAGCATCCTTGAAAAGACATCTCGCCCCAGATCATCGGTGCCCAAGAGGTAGATCCCCAGCGTGGGGACTTCTTCGGGGCGCAAATCCTCCAGCCTAGGCTCAGAGAGCGGAGGACGCAGTTTTTCCTGAAGCCTGACCATGGCGGGATCAAAGACCGGGCTGGTACCGGAGGTAAGCACAAGCCCTGCTAAGGCGATGAAGAAAAAGGCAACGAAGATGATAAGACCCGCCACGGCAAGCCTGTTTCGTCTGAGAAGCCGCCAGAACTCCTGCCAACGAGATTCCTGTGGGGCAGAGGGACCTTCTATATCTTTTTTTTGAACAAAATTTTTCTGATCTGTCTTCATCACAAGTGTATCCTCGGGTCCACCACCATATAGAGGAGATCAGAGATAAAGGTGCCAATCAGCACCAGCACCGCAGAGATAAAATTAACCGACAGGATAATGGGATAGTCCCGGGCCAAAATGGCCTCGAATGCCATCCTTCCCATGCCGGGCCAGGAAAAGATGGATTCTATGATTACGGAGCCTCCTATGAGGCCCGGCAAAATGAGGCCGAACATCGTGACAAAAGGCAGCAACGCATTGCGCAAGGCATGCTTGTAATGAACTTGTTCAGAAGGGAGGCCTTTGGCTCGTGCTGTACGAACGTAGTCCTGGCTTTCCACCTCCAGCATCTGGCTGCGAACATACCTGGAGAGCACCGCAATACCCACGGTAGCCCCCAACACGGACGGAAGCAGCAGATGCCACACCCGGTCCATGACGGCGCGAAGCACAGAAACATCCCCAAATCCAAAGGTCTTCATGCCGATGACAGGGACATGGAAGGCATTGACTACCAAGAGGATAAGGATATACGCAAAAAAGAAACCTGGAATAGAATATAATAGATAAGAGACAAAGGTGGCTGAGCGGTCATACACGCCGCCTCGGGCAATGGCCGAACGGATCCCGATGGGGAAGGCAAGGGTCCACGTCAGTATGGTACCCACAATAAAGAGGGGGAGACTGTTGAGAAATCGCTCCCCTATCTTTTTCAGTACCGGCTCATTGTCCTTCCAGGATACGGTCTTGCCGGTGAATAGATCACGATAGAAGTAAACGAATTGGACGTGGAGTGGTTTGTCCAAATGAAAGGCCTCGCGAAACCGTTCTACCATCTCCGGCGTGAACTTGGGATTGAGGGGGTCCACTTGGCTCGGTTCGCCCGGAGCCAGGTGGATGATCAAGAAAGAAATCACCATGACGAAAAACAGGGTAATGATCTTTTGGATGATGCTCCGGCCGATGAATGACAGCATTGTTAGCCCTCTGCACTGAATACAGGCGCTACAGGAAGTTTTATCCACTTGTTGAAGTGGAAGGTATATGTCCCCGTTTTTGTGGGCGTGATCTTTTTATAGACTACGTTCCCCTCGGCATCTGTCTCCTTGATCACAATCCGTTTATCCAGGACAGCCGTCCACTTGCGTACATAGAGGAAGGTATAGGGCTGTTCCCTGGCAATGATCTCGTGGAGCTGGTGGCAGTATGCCACCTGGCGGTCATGATCGTATTCCTGCCTGATCTTGATGATGAGCGCATCTGCCTTGTTATTTTCAAAGGCCACAAAATTGAGCTGATAGGGATTGGTCTGGCTCGAATGCCATATCTGATACAGGTCAGGCTCGATACCCATCTGCCAGCCTAGAATAACGGCATCAAAATCTGCTTTGTCCACCCGTTCCTGAATGAATACAGCCCACTCTAGGACATCGGTGCGGCAGTCAATCCCGATCTGCTTCCAAGCGTCCTGGGCAATGGCTAAGATGTCCCTACGCTGGTCGTTACCGCTATTGGTGATGAGGGTAAACTGAAATCGTTTCCCATCTTTTTCAAGCCACCCTTCCTTGTTACGCCTCCACCCCGCCTCCGCAAGGAGTTTCAGGGCCCCTGCGGGATCATAGGGGATCGGCTTGATGCGGTGATTGTAATAATCGGTCTGTTTTGCAAAGGGGCCGGTAATGTGTTCCCCTTGACCGTAGAGGACATATCTGATGATCTTATCCACATCAATGGCCATACCCAGGGCCTTTCGGACCTTGCGGTCGTTGAAAGGTTCTCGGCGCATATTATAGCCAATGTAAGCATAACCGAGAGAGAGCCCGGAAAATTTTTGATATGTCGGATCGTGCTTCAGACGTTCAACTTGATGGGGCTGAACGTTATAACTATCTACCGTGCCTGCGTAGAATTCCATTTCCTGGGTCAGGGGGTCAGGGATGATCCGATAGACATATTGTTGATAGTTCGGCGTCCCTTCCCAATAGTCGTCAAAGCTATTTAGGATAATATACTGGTCTGATTTCCATTCCTGAAAGACAAAGGGGCCACAGCCAATAGGGTGGCGATTGAAGCTGCTCTGCCGCATGGTGAATTTTTCCGGATCCTTCCCCCGTGCAATCGCCTCCGCTCTCAGGGTCTGATCATTGAGGAGGTGTTCGGGCAGTATCCCCATACCCCATGTTCCGAGGGCTGGGGAATAGAGGCGTTTGTAACAGATACGCACGGTGAGAGGATCAACCACCTCCACCGATTTGACGGGTTCATAGTCGGGTATTCGAGGGGAGAGATTTTTCGGATCCATGATCGCCTCATAGGTGAACCGGACATCACGGGCGTCGAATATATGACCGTCATGAAATTGGACATGAGGACGCAGCCTAAAGACCACAATAGGGTTATGTTCAATAGCTGGGAGGATCTCCCGTGCATACTCAGCCCTTTTCATCTCCCCGATATCGTGGTCCACTCGGAGATAGCTCCTGCCATCGAAAGAGCTAAAATAGCCCCTGCCGAGAATACCGGAGAGGTTTTGGAAGAGATCCTGGTCTACTGCGTTTAGGATTAGTTTGACCCTGGCCGGGGCCATCACGCTGATCTTGAGCCCTAACTCCTCTTTATCTTTCGTTGCTTTTTTCTCATGCTTCGTAACAGTGAATTTTCGGGATGGGATAATGGCAATCTCTCGGATGTTATCTAACGAGGCCTTTGCCGTGGCGCTCACCGGCACGGCTCCTGTCTTTGCCCTCTTGAGGAGTTCAACTACCTCTTGAGCCCCTGCCGTTCCCACCTGAGGGATGTATGCCTTTTCATTGACATAAAAGAAGGCCTCCTCATAGATCTCCCACGATGTGGCCAATCGCCCCCTGAAGCGGAGTTCTTCGTCACGGTCGATGAGACCTTCAAATACCATGGAGTTGATTTCGCTGCTGGCAGAATCTGCGGAGAGGATGGGGTTTAGTATTGCTGCGTCTCCACTGGACGCGGTAATATACTCATTGAGGCGTTGGGGGTTTCCCTTGCTCTGCTGTTCATAGGTAGGCACCCAGAAATAGGATTGGAGCAGGAAGATGATAAGCACAACGGGAGCACCTATGAGAATTCTTCGGACGGTCATGGGCCTATTTCCCTTTTCGATTATCATGGCAGCCCGGACACCAACAGCTGCCATACGTGCACGTATATAGATAAGACACCATAAGCAATTCAGAAATGCGTGTCAAATTATTTGATTGCTTCAACAAGGGTGTTATCCAAAGTATAAATCATTTTATGCGGTATCATAAAGGAGTAAATACCTCAAAGGGCACGCATTGAGGTCATGTGTGGCCTTTCTTTTCTTCTTGACACCATGGACCACTTACAGGATAATAAAAGCCTCATACAATGCAGGGCCCATAGCTCAGTTTGGCAGAGCCACCGGCTCATAACCGGAAGGTCCCTGGTTCGATTCCAGGTGGGCCCACTAGGGTATACGGTGTGACTATCTATGGTATCTAAATTGCTGACAAGGAAAGGAAGGGCTCGACGGTACTGGAGTGCACCTTTCATGGCGCACTTTTTTTGGGCCTTCTCAGGGTAGGAGATGGCGAAGAAACAGCTCCAACTGCTCTGGAAGCTTCAGACCGTGGAACAGCAGATAGAGGAGGCCCAAAAGGAGCAGTTGGCGTGTCCCTTAGAGCTGGAGAGGCTGCAGGAACTGCTCAGGGCACAGCAGGAAAGACAGGAAGAAGAAAAGCGGGGAATCGAAGAACTTGAAAAAGAGCGGGTAACGATGGAAGGGGAACTGGAGTTGGAGACTGAAAGGATCAAGCGTTCCCAACTCAAACTCCTGGAGATCAAGACCAATAAGGAATACCAGGCCCTCCTGCAAGAGATCGAGGGGGGCAAGGATCGCAACGGCCAGCGGGAGGAAGAGATCATCGGGATGTTGGAGCAGATTGATAAGCTCAAGGCCGACTATGCAAGCACCGTGGAGAGGGCGCAGAAGGAAAGGGGAACAATAGAGGATGAGACGGCCAAGGTCAAGGAACAGATGGTCACCGTGGAGCAGGATATAGCCCGCTGGCATCAAGCCAGAGAGGAGATCTTAAAGGGATTGAACCCCGAGCATTTGAAACGGTATAATACGTTGAAGGAAAAGAGGAATGGGATAGCCATTGTCTTGGTGAAGAATGAGGGGTGTCAAGGGTGTTTTGTCAACATCCCTCCGCAGATGTACAATGAGGTCCAAAAGCACGAAAAGATCATCCTGTGCCCCAATTGCAACCGAATCCTCTATTGGGAGAACGAGAGCCCCGATTAACATACTATGTCAGCTTCGTCCATACAAGACGCCCCGGGGAGGGGAAGGCACCACAAGGTTACGCTCTATGTGGATGGCTCCTGCAAGGGGAATCCCGGAGAGGGAGGAGCGGGGGCGGTTATCAAGGATGCGCAGGGAAAGACCGTATCGCACGTCAAGCGATATTTGGGGCCAGTAACCAACAATATCGCAGAGTATCAGGCACTGATCCTGGGTCTTCAAGAAGCTCAAATGTTGGGGTCGAGGGAGGTGGAGATCTACCTCGATTCCGAATTGGTGGTCAACCAAATCAATGGGGTGTACCGGGTGCGAGATAGTAAACTCAAGACCTTAGAAGGGGAGGTGAGAAGACTCTTAAGGCCTTTCGCCCGCTGGGTGATAAGGCATATACCGAGGGAGGAAAATCGGGAAGCGGATCGTCTGGCCAGGGAAGCGGTACGGGAAAAGGGAGATCAGGTGGTCGCTGGTCCGGAAAGATAGGATCAGAGGAAAGTCCGAGCTCCAGAGGGCAGGATGGTCGCTAACGGCGACTGCCCCTCGTGAGGGGTCAGGAAAGTGCCACAGAAAGCAGACCGCCCCCACCCAGGTGGGGGTAAGGGTGAAAGGGTGAGGTAAGAGCTCACCGCCCCGGTGGCGACACCGGGGGCTCGGCAAACCCCATCCGGAGCAAGACCGAATAGGAGGGAAACGGGGTGGCCCGCTCCATACCCTCGGGTTGGTCGCTTGAGATAGACGGCAACGTCTGTCCTAGATAAATGACCACCACTCCCATTGGGAGGACAGAACTCGGCTTATGATCTACCGGAAATCTCTGCCGCAGTTCCCTGGCCCCCTGCGATAGAAAGAAACGATAGAAAGAAAAAGGGTGATGATTGCGAAGCGATCGGTAGTAGGAATCCTGATACTCCTTTGTGCCGCTGCCTATCCCCTCTCCCCGGCACAGGGGGAAGAGGCCGTCATTGAGGGTCTCCACGTAGCGAGGGGAGGGGGGGACGTATCGATCAGTTTTTCAGTCAAGCATTGCTTTAACCAAAAGATGGAAGAGGCCGTCACGGCGGGGATTCCTACCACCTTTAACTTTTTTGTAAAACTCTATAGACAGCGCCTGATCAGGGATAAAAAGATCGCCGCCCACCGATTTCGACATACAATCGTCTATGACAATCTCAAAGATACCTTTCGCATCCGGCTCGAAGAGCAGGACAAGGAGATAGAAGTACAGGACCTGGAGGAAGCAAAGCGATACATGCAGCAGGTGGAGGGGTTTTTAGTGGTCAGGGGACGGGAACTGAAGAAGGGAACCCATGAGCTTGCCATCAAGGCTGAGCTCGACCCGGTGAAGCTCCCCCTGCGGCTGGAATACATTCTGTTCTTCGTCTCCCTGTGGGATTTTGAGACCGATTGGTATCATCGTACCCTGAGGGTAGAACCATGAGCAAAAAGATGAATGCCGAAAGGCGCAAGAGGAAGAGGGAATTATTCATCATTATTGGGCTCGCCTTCCTTGTCTTTGGGATCACCTATCAGATGCTCCATCTGCCCCAACTGAGCAATCAGATTCCTGTCGGAAGCAACATCGTCCTCTTTAGTATCATCAACATTAATCTTATTCTCCTCGTGCTCTTGATCTTCCTGGTGGTCAGAAATCTGGTCAAACTCCTCTTTGAGCGAAGAAGGAGGGTCTTGGGGACGAGGTTGAGGACGAAGTTGGTGGTGGCCTTTGTCACTCTTTCCCTGGTCCCCACCTTGCTCTTATTCTTCACCGCGGTCATCTTCATCACTCGGAGCGTGGAGAATTGGTTTAACGTTCAAGTGGAAAGCTCCCTGCAAGGCTCCTTAGAGGTGGCGCAGACCTACTACCGGGATCTCGCCAAGAACACCATTCATTACAGCAAAGAGATGAACAGCTTCGCCTTGCGAACAATGCAGGAAGAAGTGCTGGCGGGGCTCGTGGAGAGAAAGAGGAAGGAGTACAACCTGGCATGGATGGGGATTCTCTCCCCGCGGGGAAACGTGCTGGTCGAGGCCAAAGATCCCTCCCTCCGCTACGAGCTCGGGGGACCTCCACAAGAGTCGGTCACGGAGATACTGAACGGGAAAGAGATGTCAAAGGGCTCCCCCTACCGGGGCGGCGGGGAGATCATCTGGGGAGGAAGCCCGATCTATGAAAAAAAGAGGGTTGTGGGGGGGGTGGTGGTCGGCTACTATGTCCCCCAGAACTTGGTAGCCAAAATGGAGGATATATCCAAGGCCTTTGTCGATTACCGGCACTCAAAGATCTTACAAAAACCCTTGATCAGCAATTACATCATCCTCTTCTTGCTGATTACCCTCGTCATCATCTTCTCAGCGACGTGGTTTGGCTTCCGTCTCGCCAAAGAGCTGACCGTCCCCATCATGGAACTGGCCTCAGGGACCCGGCGGGTAGCGAGCGGTGACCTCGATTTCCGCATCGGTGTTGATGCCGAGGATGAGATCGGCACCTTGGTAAGCGCCTTTAACACGATGACGCACGACCTCAAGACCAGCAAGGTCCAAATCGAAGAGGGCACCAAAGCGCTCCAGCATAGCAATATTGAGCTGGAAAGACGGCGCAGATACATGGAAACCGTCCTGGCAAACGTAGCGGCAGGGGTGATCTCCTTCGATAAGAAGGGGATCATTACCACGGTCAACAAGTCCGCCGAGAAGATGTTGAATCTCCAGCCCGAGGACGTTCTGGGGAAAAACTATCGCAAGGTCCTGCAACCCGAGTACCGAACGATCGCCCGGGAGTTGATCAAGGAGATAAATACCTCGAGAAGTGAGAGCATCGAGAAGCAGATGGAGATCACCTTAGAGGACAAGGTCTTCACCGTCCTCGCCAGTGTGAACATCCTGCGAGATGAACGGGGTGAATACGTGGGGATGGTGGCGGTCTTCGACGACCTCACCCAGCTCATCAAGGCGCAGCGACTCTCCGCCTGGCGAGAGGTGGCGAGGCGGATAGCCCACGAGATAAAGAATCCGCTGACCCCCATACAGCTTTCCGCCCAGCGGATCTATAAGAAATATCGGAGTAACATAAAAGGGGACGCCGGGGTCTTCGAGGAATGTACGAACACCATCATCCACCAGGTAACCGAGCTGAAAAACCTGGTCAATGAATTCTCCAACTTCGCCCGAATGCCCGCGGTTAACCCCACGCCCAACGACCTCAATGAGATCATCAGCGCCAGCCTCGTCCTCTTTAAAGAGGCCCACCGCGACATCCGTTTTCACTTCTTCCCTGATCCCGCTCTCCCCATCTTCAAGGTGGACCGCGACCAGATGAAGCGGGTGTTCATCAACATATTGAACAATGCCGTGGCTGCGGTGGACGGCGACGGGGTGATAGAGATCGAGGTCAAGTATGATCCCTCCCTCCAGATGGTCACCCTCGAGTTACGTGATAATGGCTCCGGGATCCCTGATGAGGATAAACCCAAGCTCTTCGAGCCCTACTTCTCCACCAAAAAGGCGGGTACCGGATTGGGCTTGGCCATCGTCAGCGCCATCATTTCCGATCACAACGGGTATATCAGGGTACGGGACAACCAGCCTACGGGGACGAAGTTTATCATCGACCTACCCCTGAGCACGTAAGGGCCTTTGGACCTCCTTGAAAAATTTCGCAAAAGTTGTTACACTCTAATTGAGGTACGGGCGGATGAAGGAAGGCACGGGGATAAAGATGGTCGCCCAAAACCGCAAGGCCCGCCACGATTATTTTATCGAGGAGCGCTATGAGGCCGGCATGGTCCTGATGGGAACGGAGGTGAAGGCCTTGCGCGAGGGGAGGGCCAATCTCAAGGATGGATACGCCAGGATCAAGGATAACGAGGTCTTCTTGATGGATGTCCACATCAGTCCCTATGCCTTCGGCAATCGCCTTAACCACGACCCCCTCAGGCCGAGAAAGCTCCTCCTGCACGAGAGGGAGATACATCGCCTGACGGGAAAGGTAAGGGAAAAGGGTTTTTCCCTCATCCCCTTAAGCATCTACTTCTCCCACGGCAGGGCCAAGGTATCATTGGCCCTGGCCAAGGGGAAGAAGTTGTATGATAAACGGGAGGCCTTGAAGAGAAAGGTCATGAAAAAGGAGGTGGAGCGCGCTCAGAGGTATTATAGTACATAGTAGGCGCTTTCATACTGTGTGGGGGCGACATGGGTTCGACGGGGGTAGTAAGATAAGGGGTGCATGCCGAGGTTCCAATCCTCGTAAAAAAATGGGAACCACTATAACTGCCAACTATGAGTACGCCTTAGCCGCCTAACGTGCGGTTAACGTCCTCCCAATTCCGCCTGCAGGCTTGGGAAGGGCGCCAGAGATGCAGGCTAGCCCCTTTCGATGCTTATAAGGAAGGGGTGAATCTCCATAAGCTAGCTCTCGGGGATCCTGCCTGGAGGAGCCTCAGAGGGTGAAACGAAAATCCGGGATAAGCATGTAGATACCCTTATGGATCTACTTTCGGACGCGGGTTCAATTCCCGCCGCCTCCACCATTTTTTTACGGAGGACAATGAGCAGGACAGACGAACGTCAGTGGGATGAGCTGAGAACGGTAAGGATCACCCGCAACTACATCAAACACGCCGAGGGATCCGTCTTGTTTGAGGTGGGGGATACGCGGGTGATCTGCAATGCCACCGTAGAGGAAGGGGTCCCCCCCTTCTTAAAGGATACCGGAAGCGGTTGGGTGACAGCGGAGTACTCTATGCTCCCCCGCTCCACCCATACGAGGGCCCCGCGGGAGTCGGTGCGGGGAAAGCTCAAAGGCAGGACCCAGGAGATCCAGCGCTTAATCGGTCGATCCCTGCGATCGGTGACGGACCTGAACGCCTTAGGGGAGCGGACCATCCTGTTGGATTGCGATGTCATCCAGGCCGATGGAGGCACGAGGACGGCCTCTATCACCGGGGCCTACGTGGCCTTGGCAGATGCCTTTCGCTGGCTCAAAGAGCAGGGGTGGATAGAGGCCATTCCCATCACCGACTCGGTGGCGGCCGTCAGTGTGGGCGTCGTTGACGAGGATATGTTCCTTGATTTGGACTATTATGAGGACTCCCGGGCCCAGGTGGACATGAACGTGGTGATGACCGGGAAGGGGGAATTCGTCGAGGTCCAGGGGACGGCGGAAGAGTCCCCCTTCTCCAAAGATGAGATGGATCACATGATCGCCCTGGCGTTAAAGGGCATCCGGGAGCTGAGTGCCATTCAAGAGGAGGCCTTGCAAGAGCAGGGTGCGGGAAATCGTCGTCGCCACAGCGAATCCGGGTAAACTCCGGGAGATCAAGGAGTCATTGGGGGAGATGGAGGTGCAGATCCTATCCCTCACGGACTTTCCGTCCGTGCTCCCCGTAGAGGAAGACGGAAGGACCTTTCGGGCGAATGCCCTGCAAAAGGCCCGGGCAGTAGCACGGCATACCGGCAGATTGACCATCGCCGATGACTCCGGCCTCGAAGTCGATTACTTACAAGGCAAGCCGGGGGTGTGCTCCGCTCGATTTGCGGGTGAGGGGACCTCGGATGCGGACAACAACCGTAAACTCCTCCGACTCTTGGATGATGTTCCACCTTCCCAGCGAGGGGCCGCTTTTCGCTGCGTGATCGCGATAGTCGACCCCCACGGTAAAGAGTCATGGGTGGAGGGGGCATGCAGCGGGGTGATCGGCGATAGCGAAAGAGGAAGGCAGGGATTCGGATATGATCCCCTCTTTGTTATCCCCGCGTTGGGCAAGACCCTGGCCGAGCTCCCCCTCGAGGAAAAGAACAGGATAAGCCATCGGGGCAAGGCCCTGGCCGCCCTGAAAGCGGTGCTGAAGGATTTCCTCTGAGCTATCTTGGGGTTGGCAATTGGCGTCAAGAGAGGTATAATCACCTGCTGTAGTCGGGGCGTGGCGCAGACTGGTAGCGCACCTGCCTTGGGCGCAGGGGGTCGGAGGTTCAAATCCTCTCGCCCCGACCAACTGTTTACGGGATCACCTTTACATTTGCCGTTATCGGTGATATAGAGCAGTGTACAACAGTAGAGAAGGCGCCTGTAGCTCAGCTGGATAGAGCAACGGACTTCTAATCCGTAGGTCGCAGGTTCGAATCCTGCCAGGCGTGCCAGAGATGGTGAGTGTAGCTCAGGGGTAGAGCGCTGGACTGTGGCTCCAGATGTCGAGGGTTCAAATCCCTTCACTCACCCCATCGTTGCGCCCGTAGCTCAGTTGGATAGAGCGTCGGACTTCGAATCCGCAGGTCGGGCGTTCGAGTCGCCCCGGGCGTGCCAGACAACGAGGGGCCGTTAGCTCAATTGGCAGAGCAACTGACTCTTAATCAGTAGGTTTGGGGTTCGATCCCCCGACGGCCCACCATACGGATACAAGGCTTGTTCCGGCAAGTTGCGAGCGAGAGTGGCGGAACTGGTAGACGCACTGGACTTAGGATCCAGCCCGTCTGAGACGGATGGGGGTTCAAGTCCCCCCTCTCGCACCATAACCATGAGATCACGGATAGATCGATGAAGGTCAACGCAGAGGAGCTCAGCCCAACCAAAAAGAAGCTCCAGGTGGAGATCCCGTCCCCACAGGTAAAGGAGGCCGTGGAATCCCTCTACCGGGACCTCAACAAGCGGGTCCGGATAAAGGGCTTTCGGCCGGGCAAAACCCCCCGGGATGTCCTGGAGAGGCGTTACGGCGATTATATCAAGGAGCAGGCCATATCCGCCCTGATCAACGAGACCTACCCCCAGGCCGTTTCCCAAGAATCCCTTGAACCCATCGCCCCCCCCACTATCGACAGCGGAGAACTGGCAGTGGAGAGTCCGTTCACGTATTCGGCCGTCGTGGAGGTAAAGCCGCCGATCAAGGTCATGGGCTATAAGGAATTGCGATTGAAGGGGCGCCGGGAAAAGGTGACCCCCAAAGAGGTTGCCGGGGAGCTGGAGCGGCTCAGGATGATGCACGCGCAGGTACAGCCGGTAGAAGGGCGCGACCAGGTACAGAAGGGGGATCTGGTCCTCGTGGATTTCCAAGGGCTCCTCGATCAAAGACCTATCAGGGATGGTAAGGCTGAGAATTATCTATTAGAGATAGGCTCCGGGAACATGGTCCCCGGCTTTGAAGAGGGGCTGATCGGGAAAAAGACAGGTGCGCAGGAGGAACTACCGGTGGTCTTCCCCGCTGATCACCCCCGGAAGGACTTGGCCGGCAAAGAGGTAGTCTTTCAGGTCATGGTTAAGGAGATCAGGCAGCGGATCCTTCCCCCCCTGGACGATGAATTCGCCAGAGACGTGGGGGATTATAAGGACCTCAAGGAATTGAAGGAGCGGATAACAACGGATTTAGAAGGGGCCAAGGAACACAAGCACCAGGAAGAATTGAGACAGGCCGCCATCGACCAGCTTCTACAGACAAATCCTGTGGAGATCCCTTCTTATTTGGTCCAACGGCGCACCGATGAACTCCTGCAGGACCTCAAACTGAGGATGGCGGCCCAAAAGCAAGACCTCCCCCCCGAAGAGGAGCACAAGGCGCGGGGAGAGTATGAGAAGATCGCGGAGCGGGAGGTGCGGACCTCCTTTTTGTTGGAGGAGATCGGCCAGCAGGAGTCGATAGCGGTCTCACCAGAGGACGTGGGGAGCAGGTTGGGGGAGATGGCCCGCGCCTATCAGAGGCCGCTGGAAGAACTGCAACAGAACCCCTCCCTGGTGGCCGCGGTAAAACGGTCCTTAGAGCGGGAAAAGGTCTTGGACTTCATCATCGCCGAGGCCGAGATTAAGTATAAAGGATAAAGGAAAGAGGGATGAACACGTTAATACCCATCGTCGTAGAACGGGATGGCCGCGCGGAGCGGGCATATGATATCTATTCCCGGCTGCTGAAAGAGCGCATCATCTTCCTGGGGACGGCCATTGATGACGATCTGGCCAACCTGGTGATCGCCCAGATGCTCTTTCTCGAATCGGAAGACCCGGACAAGGATATTAACCTCTATATCAATACCCCCGGGGGGTTGGTGACCGCCGGCCTGGCCATCTATGACACCATACAGTACATAAGGCCTGATGTCTCCTCCATCTGCATGGGGCAGGCGTCGAGCATGGGGGCGGTGCTCCTGGCGGCGTGTACCAGGGGAAAACGGTATGCCCTGCCCCACTCCCGGATCCTCCTGCACCAACCCATGGGTGGATTTCAGGGCCCGGCCACCGATGTCGATATTCAGGCCCGGGAGATCCTGAGGCTGCGCGAGGAGTTGAACAACATCTTGGTGCAACATACCGGCCAGTCCGTGGAGAAGATCCAGACGGACACCGACAGGGATTTCTACATGACCAGTCCCCAGGCCAAAGAGTATGGTGTAATAGACGAGGTGGTCGTCGAACGACCAAAACCCAAGCAGTGACGAAAGGGGAGAGCGATGGATAAGCGAAGGGGAGGCAGGCTCTTGGCCTGTTCCTTCTGCGGAAAGAGCCAAGATCAGGTGCGCAAGCTGATTGCCGGCCCGCGGGTCTACATCTGCGATGAGTGTATCGAACTGTGCAATGAGATCATCGTTGAGGAATTTGAAAAAGGGCCTATCCTTAAGACACCGGTCCCCAAACCGATGGAGATCAGGCGGACCTTGGATGAATATGTGATCGGTCAGGAACGGGCCAAAAAGGTCCTCTCGGTGGCCGTGCACAACCACTACAAGCGGGTCTACACCAGGAACAAGATCGACGACGTCGAGATCCAGAAGAGCAATATCCTCCTGATCGGGCCGACCGGGACGGGCAAGACCCTCCTGGCCCAGACCTTGGCCAAGATCCTCGACGTGCCCTTTACCATCGCCGACGCCACCACCCTGACCGAGGCCGGTTATGTAGGGGAGGATGTGGAGAACATCATCCTGAACCTGTTACAGGCCGCCGATTACGACGTCAGCCGCGCCTCCCGGGGCATCGTCTACATCGATGAAATCGACAAGATCTCGCGCAAGTCCGACAGCCCCTCCATCACGAGGGACGTATCCGGCGAGGGCGTGCAGCAGGCATTGCTCAAGATTCTGGAGGGGACCACGGCCAGTGTCCCCCCCAAGGGGGGGAGAAAACACCCCCAGCAGGAGTTCATTCAAATAGATACCACTAATATCCTGTTCCTGTGCGGTGGGGCCTTTGTCGGCCTCGAGAAGATCATCGAGGGACGGATGGGGGTAAAGGGTATCGGCTTCGGGGCTGAAGTCCAGGGGAAGCAGGATAAGCAGATCGGGGATGTTCTGAAAAAGGTCCAGCCCGAGGACCTGCTGCGGTTCGGCCTCATCCCCGAGTTCATCGGGAGGTTGCCCGTCATCGCCACCCTCAACGAGCTGGACGAGCAGGCCCTGGTTCAGATCTTAAAGCAACCGAAGCATGCCTTGGTCAAACAGTATCAAAGGCTCTTCGATATGGAAAACGTAACATTGAATTTCACCGAGGGGGCCCTCATGGCCGTGGCCCGGGAGGCCCTCAAGAGGAAATCAGGGGCCAGGGGGCTGCAGTCCATCTTAGAGAACATCATGCTGGATATCATGTACGAGATACCCTCCAAGGACAACGTGCGTGAGTGTCTGATCAATGACGAGGTAATCGCAAAAGGGGAGGGACCCATCCTCGTCTATGAAAAAGAGGAGGCTGAGGTCGCCTAGGGAATCGGTTGACAACAGTAGGCTTATGGTCTTATCATGAATTGTTACTTCCTC
>Ga0307437_1000460_pt1 | contig 32124 bp, 22 predicted proteins | sample SalMarWE160390MG_FD_202146 | JGI IMG/M metagenome (GOLD analysis project Ga0307437, IMG submission 202146) | Salt marsh sediment microbial communities from the Plum Island Ecosystem LTER, Massachusetts, United States - WE1603-90 | ecosystem: Environmental > Aquatic > Marine > Intertidal zone >...
TTCCTCTTTTCAGCTTATAGTCTTTTTTCTCTATAACTCTTCCTGCAATATCAATAAGTTCAATACTCGCTTTTCTATCATAACTGGACGAAATATTTAGAATTAGGCTTCCTGCTATGATAGAAGCAGGAGGTTTGATGTAGTTTTCGCATATCTCTTCGGCGTCAATTGCGCTTGTGTCTCCTGCGGTTTTAAACACTGCCAGATAACCAATATCTTCCGCAGTATGTTCAACTTCTAAATCAGCAGATTGCTCTTCTTCGACTTTTACTGTTACCTCAGTATTGGTTAGATCTTTATAACGTAAGCTCGCCGGGTCGCTTTCTGTTTCACATCGGTGTTTTTTCATATCGGCTCGAAATGTTTGCATACCGGCAAGGAATACAGGTGCGTTTACGGTGTCGATAACAGGAAATTCGATGGTATTCCATTCATGATTTATCGCGGGAGTTTGTCCGGGTGTTGTTTTAGAAACTGTGAATATTTCGTCATCGTTTATTCTTCCACTTCCCGTCTGTATTGCGATATAATGGATAAGCTCCGGTTTATTATGACCCGGTCCATGTAAATCTTCATTATTTTCTTCGTTTTGAATCATAACTTTAAAACCATATGGAGTTACGTCTTTTACCCGGGTTACCACCGGGAAATCAAGGTTATCCGTAACTGTCTGAGTAAGTACAATTATTTTACTGCATTTAAAACCCCGGGATTTAAAATTAACTGTTACCCAATTCTCGTACGTAGGACAGCAAACCTGACCGGCTTCCCATGTTTTACCGCCGATCCTATGCACACCTTCTTCTATCGCTAAAAAGGAAATGGTTTCTTCGCCGTGAATTCCATCAAGATAATCCCATTCCTCCATTTGGAACTTAAACCCATTTGGTTCTACATCTTTAACCCTTATAGTTGTTGGGCTGCTATCATTACATGAAGGAGGTCCCATTACAACAATAGGATTACTGTATGTTTCCGGGAAGTCAACATTATGCCACTGGGAACGGTCGGACTGACTTATCGAAATCTTTTCTGCTAAAAGCTTAATACAGTCCTGAACTGTCACTTCTCCCTCATAAGGCAGCATATTTTCTTTCGTAACAGTTACACTCATTGTTCCTCCTGTGGTGGGATTAACTCCCAGACTCAAACGCCCATTATCATCGGTGTAACCGCGTTCATAGACTTCATTTCCTTTCCAGAGGCAAACATACGCGTTACTAACACCTTTCCCTTCTTTACACCTGAGATCATCTTCAGTCACAGTTATAATCATATTTTTAAATCCCGTAGTTATAAGTGTGTCATGGTAAACGTTCATCTTTCCAGGAATATCAGTCCAGACTCTCATCAAAGGACATCCGAAAAGAGTATGATTGCTTTGTACATAATAGAAGGGATACTCATTCTTAGATAGAGCTTCGGCAACTCCTATGTTGGTAATCTTATCAACAAAAAGTTTATCTAAAAAAGAAACTTCTAATCTCCCCAGCTGGACATATTGACCTCCGTATCGTGTATACCCACGAAAAGCCGGTCCACCTACGTCCGGATACACAGTAAAAATTTCTCCCATACATGGAGCTCTAGTATACCAAAACCTGTCCGGAAATTTTTCCCAATCAAAAGCAGCTTGAAAGCATGAAGCCGCGCTAAAAATACCATAATATTCTTTATTTTTAAGCGAATCCAATCCGTTTCCTGGATCATTTCTGCAATTACCCTCCCAATCAACCGAATCCAAGCTTGCAAGAAAATCTCTCTCTTGACTGGGACTGTTGTTACCGGGAGCGGAAACTGTAATAACGTCAGGAGAACCATGTCCATAAGAATAGAGTAAACCAAAGTGTTCGTTCATCTTATCTATAACAGCACTTCCTCTAGGTTCCAACCCATCAGGTTCTTCAAGCAATGTCGTATCATGCGAAATATAACCGGGTAATTGCGCGTTTTCGATAGTATAAGCCGGACCTTCTCTCACATCGTCAGACCCAGTCCATAAGAACTTTGTAAGATAACCTGTATTCCCTTCTCCGGGGTTCGTCTCATAACTTACTAATTTTTCAAACCAATTGGTAACTTCCTGAAGATTATCGCAGGGTATGCGTCCTACATATAACTCGGGGAAGACGTCCACGGAATCATCATAAGGTTCTCCCAAAAACTCATCCCCGTCTACATTCCAGTTACCGTTCAAATCGGAATAATAAAGATCGGATGGCGCCTGAAGATCAACGAAAGTATCATTTCTAGCATAAGTTCCATATCTTACAGGAACAATATCTTCGTCTCCGCCTAATAGGACCCAAGTAGCACCTTCAGCATATTTTTCCATTAGATAGCCACGAATTGCACCAGGAGTATCATAAAGCCCGGATATATTATCATAGTATGTAGAAGATAGGATATCTTCTACAGTGGCTATCTCAGCTACAACCCCTTTCTTTTTTAAATAATTGGCAAACACCTCAAAACCACCGCTCAGTGACTCATTTGTTATTATTATATACTCAACAGTAAGAGTTCTAACTTTACCGCTTACTTTAGGAAATAGAGGAATCTCATAATCATTGTCAACTATGCTTTTCAAAGCTTCGCTCTCTATATGATCAGAATATTGCGTACGAATTCCCTGGCCTATACCCTGTCTTCCTGAAAATTTTGTGTAAAGAGTAAGTCTAATATTATCATAAAAAACAACTTTATCTTCTCCAGGCAATGAAGCTATCGGATATACGGCAATACGAGCTATACTGTTCCCCGCAAGAATATTTGTACCAATTAACTCTGCTCTTACTTCCGGAGAAGAACTTTCTGTTTTAAAATCTAAATAATCAGGGGAAGTTTTAATTTCGTAGGTTTTTGGAAGTGTACGGGACGATAACACTTCAACCTTGAGAGACTCCGCCACTTCTCCCTGGGGAAGAACCAGATTAACGACGTCAACCGGCGGGACTGAAGCCTCGTCGTACCTGCATTCATGAACGATCGATGGAAAGGCTATAACAGGAAGATACAATATCAAAAATAAAATTCTTTTCATTTTGCCTCCTTATTGAAGTTTTACTATCTTCTTATTATCTTCAAAATTTCCTGCCTTACATGTTAAGAAATAGGCTCCCGCAGGGACGTTTCTTCCCCTGCTGTCCTTTCCAGACCAGTATGCGCTGTAGTATCCCGGAGATTGTTTCCCATCTATAAGAGTTTTTACTCTTCCGCCAATTACATTGTAGATTGCCAATTCCACATCGCACTCTTCAGGTAATTGGTATTTGATCTCAGTTCTTTCGGAAAAAGGATTTGGGAAATTCTGATGTATTGCAAAAGTTTTAGGTATTTCTTTATTTTCATCAACTCCAGTAGGAATCACTTTAATTTGCACATCATGTGTTCTTGTATTATGCTGGAGAGTGCCAGTGTCACGATTTCTAATATCCTGAGCGGTAATTCTCAATGTATGGGTTCCGGCTGGCAGGGTCCCTGCATCCAGGTAATTGTTGCTTGTCATATTATTGGTTACAATATAATAATGGTTACTCATTGTCGTCAAATTATTATCATCAATAGCATATACATAAGTAAGATTATCGCTTGATAACCAATTATCAAATTGGATATTATAGATTGGTCCGGAATGAACATCTACTATATGATAACCGATCCTATAAACAGCTTTTGGTCCGGTTGTACCCTGGCTGCTAATATCATCTCTCGCGTGAACAATAATATCTACCTTTCCATTGACGTTCTCACGGTCAATTTCCTCGTATAAAGTACCATCTCTCACTAAGCTAACACTAGAGATGGTGGGTGATCTAGTATCCAGGTAAGGCATAATGCCATTGACTCTTAGAGGGTTAACCTCCATATGCTCAGAACCCTCACTAAAATGAACATGCGCGTCGTCATTAACATACCCAATTATAGTATCACTGTTTATCCATTGACCATCAGTAATCCCTAGAGGGAAATTTTTAAGATGACAATAATAGTAGGTGTAGTCGGTTCCACCATACCCTACCCACATTGACATTCCGCTACCTCCTAAGGTTATCGTTCCAGAAGAGACATTGTAAACTTCTGCATTTACAGTTGTGTCTATATCTATACCATCGTGGAAGTGCTCAGGTGGACCAATTCGGTATTCATTAAGGGTTCCGTTTAAAGGATGTTGCTCATGAAAATTCTTAATAGGCCATCCATACACATCACCCCTAGGTCTTTCTTTCCAGAAAATCTCTACAGGACCGTAACCGTTATTGCTTTCGTTTGATTCGTAAACTCGATTATCAGAATCAATAAGTCCATACATTCTCCATCTGCCAGGTTCATCGTTCATAATGTCTTCAAATGTATGAGTTATTGATTCGCCGGCGGAAAGTGAAGGAGTCGAGAACCATACATCACCCGATGCCGGAGTAGAAGGTTGAATTATTTCGTTAAAGAATAAGTCGGTCCAGAAGTCTGTATCTGGAGGGATAGGTCCATTTCCCTGATTTGTTATGGTAAACGTTACATCTATAGATTCGTCTAACCAGGGTGTATTGTTGCTTACTTGTATATTTGTAATGGCAAGATCAGGGTATCCCTCGCCGTAATATACAGTTATGTTCCAGTAATCAATGTATCCTTCATCTCCCGTATAAAGGTCCAATGCATATAGATACCATGTCTGATTAACAAGTTCACCTTCGAAATCTTCAATACCATACTCGGTTTCATCAATATTGTCTGAATATTCTTGATCCCATAACCTATATTCGACATCCAGAGTTGCATCTGTAAGATCTACAACCAAATCAGACGTCCAAGGATGAACGATCTCGTAGTGAACATCAACTGTTGTTACTTCGGCTCCGGAAGGAGCACTCGTAATAGTTATCGGACTCCATCCCCACGTGGCTCCGCCATCATCTGGAATAGGACGATCTTCGCCGTTTTCACCAGGTTCGTAATCTCTTAACTTAGTAACCGGAGAAGACTTCCTTTTCCCTTGAACTTCAATCGCTTTTTTAACTATATCGACTTCAAAACCCTCTTCCTTTAATTCCTCAAATTTGGCTTCCGTTACCTTTATCGTTAATTTACCCGGACTCCTGCATACAATCCCTAAATCCTTCAACCTCTCAAAATCTGCCATTGTTGGAATGCTTATCCTTACCATATAAACTTTTTCTTCTGTTATCTCGTATAGATCCTTTAGTTTGTTTTTTGAAGAAGAATATAAAGTAAGACTAAAAACAAGTATAAAAATTGAAAGTATTATTTGCCTTCTCATTTTCACTTTACCTTCTCAAATCTTAGTATTTTATTATTACTTCTTACGGTAATCTTACTTCCATCATCACTCAGCCAGAGATCTTCAGGATTGGAAACTTCCTTGGACCACGCTTTAACGCCGTTAAACTGTATTAATTCGACCTTATTGTCATAGGTAATCCCGATAAGCTTTGTTGCCTCTGCAATTTTCACATCTTTTAAGCTTTTCCCCGTGCCAAATAGACTAAATTTGGATAATTTATTTCCTGTTTCTGTTTCTATCAGATAAGCATATTCATATCTGACATCCCTAATTATAACATATTTTTCCGAGGAAGAAAAATCTCCTTCATTATTGCTTATGTAAATTCCCGGATACTCCCTTATAAGATTTCCCCCCTTTCCAAGAAGGAAAGTAGTTGCTCTGTCTTTTCTAAGGTAATCATCTTTATCCATCATATCTTCTTTTGCCGATGTTATGATATAATTACCGTTATAAGAAATGTAGATAGGAACGAGATAATCCTTGCCGGTTTGATAGTCCCATACTTTATTTCCTGTGCTCTCAAAGAGAATAACTCCAGTACTACCTGAAAATATCTCCTTGTCAGGATCGTTTACACCGGCAACGAAATAATTACCATTGCCCGAGAATTTTCCGAATATACCTCTTCTGTCGGAGAAAGAACCACTTTCGAATAATTGCACCTTTTTCTTAACGTTTCCACTTATGTCGTAAAAGATTAAAATCCCGTAAGAATTATCAAACTCAGCTACTGTGCCTTTATCTGACACGAAATAATAAGGTCCAATCATATCATAAGATATTTTATATTCCTTATTCCATATTACGTTACCATTCTCATCTATTAAAACAAATTTTCTTTTACCTGCTTCACTCTTTGTAGGTATTTCCGCATAAATTTCCAATCCCAGATATTTTGCATTTGGTGAGGCGTAAACCCTGCTAACCTCTTTTTCCCCAATAAAGCTGAGATTCGACCCATAAAGAGTAAGAGTGTTTGCCTTTTTTATTGCTTTTAGTTTACCTGCATTCTCTTCGTCTTTCCCAAACCAGACTTTATAAACATTTTCTCCCAGATCGATCTCTTCTACCATTTCATATTCACATATATTTCCATTATCTACATACCTTATCGTATCCGCAGGTTCTATTTCACTGGGCATTTTCACCCCTGATTCTCTCGATATAGCACAACAAAGTATGGATGAAAAAAAGCCTAAGAATATAAGCGATTTTACAAAATTCTTCATTTTTTACCTCCTTTATCAAAGATTAAATTTTTGTGAAAATCAACTCTCCCCCTTAACTAAAAATTTGAGAGATAACAATAAAAAATATTTCAACTGCTTCCTTATAACACCTCCTTATTAAAAATATGATTTTGTTCTTGGCAGTATAAAAAATATTCATATATCAAAGCTTGTCAACCCCCTTTTTTTATAAATTCGCTATCTTCCTATATGCCCTTGACCAAGTAGTCCGGAAACATTATAATTGTTAAAATAGAAATGTAAGGAGGAGGATATGTCTTTTTTGCGAAAAATTATACTTTTAAGTTTAGTATTATGTTTTACAATTGCGGTATTCTGCAATGTTGTGGTTGTTGATATTATTGATGTTGAGTATACTCCTAGTATAGTTAGTGTAAACTCGCAAACGAATAGGCTCTATGTGACAAATATCTATGACGAAAAGGTTAGTGTGATTGATGGGACAAATAATTCTTTAATTACTACTATCGGAGTTGGAGAATATCCTTGTGGTATTGCCGTAAACCCGCAAACGAACCGGATATATGTGGCAAATATCTATGACGACAATGTTTGTGTGATTAATGGAACAAATAATTCTGTGATTGCTACTATTGAACATCTTCCGTCTTATCCCTTTAGGGTTAGCGTAAACCCAAACACGAACCGGATATATGTGACATGTTCTGCTGCAAATAATCTTGCCGTGATTGATGGGTCAAGCAATGTTATAACTGAGGTTTACGGGACTGGAGATTCTCCCTATGGAGTTTGTGTAAATCCGGAAACGAACAAGGTCTATGTGGCAAATGAGGACAGCGACAATATTACTGTTATTGATGAAGCAACAGGCTCTTTTCTTACCACTATTGAGGTTGGCGATAGCCCAAAAGGTATTTGCGTAAACCCGCAAACGAACCGGATATATGTGACAAATTGGAATAGCCACAGTGTTTCTGTGATTGATGGGTCGACTAATGAGGTAATTGGTAATGTTGCAGTTGGGAATTATCCCATTGGAGTTGCTGTTAACCCGCAAGTGAACCATATCTATGTGTCAAATTCGCATAGCGACAATGTTTTTGTGATTGATGGGGCGACTAATAATGTTATTGTCGCTGTTGTGGTTGGCGGTAGTCCTGGTTCACTTGCCGTAAACCCCCAAACAAGCTGGATCTATGTTAAGTGTTCTTATGAGGAGAAAATCTGGGTTCTTGAAGATGGGGCTACAGGTGTGGAAGATCCTTTTAAAAAATCATCTTCTATTATAAGTTTTGACGCCTCTCCCAACCCTTTCAGCGGTAAAACAGAATTTGTTTTGAATTTACCAGATAATATCGAAAATGCTGAGTTTTGCGTCTATGATATAAGCGGAAAACTTGTTAAATCTTTTCCTTTAAGTAATGCATTGTCTTCCCCAATTACTTTTTTCTGGGATGGAAGTGATTATAAAGGCAATAAATGCTGCGCAGGTGTATATTTTGGCGTACTAAAGGCAGGAAATAACAAACCTGTAATGGGGAAAGTAATTAAGCTTCAGTAAATACTGGCCGTTTTTTGCATATAGATTATTTGGGTCTTGAGTGGAGATTTAAAAAACAACAATGAATAATCATAGAAGAAGGAATATTGGTTATCGGGTTTTAGTATAAAGAAATAAATTCAATAAATCATGTTTATTCTGTCGTAAGTTTTAGTGTAAGGAAGGATTTTGGTGTCTTGGTACCTTTCTGACGATTAAACTGAGGGTTTAGTGCGCTGGTATTCAATAATGTTCACACGGAACATTTAACCCTTTGAATCGTCTTTTTTTAATGGAAGACACCTCTTGACTTATAAAGAATATAACTTATGTTATCAACAAAAAATTCTGGAGGGATGGTATGTTATTTTTAGTTTTAATTTCGGCGTTTTCCTCTATTTCAAGGGAAAAGCCAGTTGCAGTAGTTGGAAATGAAAAGGTTTTCGAGAGGGATATTCCTGACAATTTGACGCTGGATCAACACCTTCAAAATCTTGTATTTTTTGAGTTGGCAAAGGAGAAGGGATATGATGATTCTATAAAGACAAGGATAGAACAAGGATTCAATCAAGAGATAGTAAGAAGGACAGTAAGAAAATTTTCAGGCTCGGCTTCAGAGCCGACCCAGTATGATTGTGTCCTTTTTTACAAAAACTCGAAAAAAAAATTGGAAGCACAACTCATTCAGACTGAAGATTTCTTTCAGGCTATGAAGGCTTACCTTGAGGTGCTAAAGGGGGAAGACTTTGGGGTTGTATCAGAGAAATATTCAATATACCCAGAACTTAGAAAATCAAAGGGGTTTTTAAAACGTCCTATTTCCTGGTCATCGGGTTTTCCTCGCTTTTTTAATTTAATATTCAACATGGATAAAGGAGAAAGTTCGTTTCCTCTAAAATACGGAGAAACCTGGAATATAATTAAAATAATTGATGTAGAAGAGCAGGACGGAGAAAATGCTTTTGATAGACATAAAATGCAGGAGGAGATTAAAGACCCTAGATTAAAGCTTCAAGTTTCTCGAGGTAAGAATTCTCTTTATATGTACAAATTTAGAAAGTTAGTAACGTGGATTGCAAATACCAGGGTTGATTCGGAAGGCCTCTCGTTTCTATTGAAAAGGATAACCGCTCCCGGAGAAGTATCTACACGAAGAGGTTTGCCTTTTGAGGAGGAAGAATTGGACGTTGTACTGGCAAGGGGAGCTATCGGAGAATACAAAATCCGAGACCTCATGGAAGATGCTGCCCCGACGGAAGATTTATCCCTGTTCCGTAATGAAAATGCAGCTGCCCAATTTATAAAGGATAATGTCTTAGATAGAACTTTAGTGGCAATGTGCAGGAGACTTGGGGCTCATAGGGAATCTTCTCTTTCAAAAGCTTATGAAAGACGTTTTAGAGATGTCACTTTAGATTTCTTTAAGAGAAAAGAAATTCTGCCCATAATTAAAGAAAACGAAGATGATTTGAAGGCATATTACGAAAACAACAAAGATAAATACGAAGTAGCAGAAAGAAGAAAAGTGTCTTTAATCGAAGTGAAAGAAGAGCAAGAGGCTCAGGAAGTAAGAAAAAGGCTTTTAAAAGGGGAGAGTTTCCAGGCTCTTGCGCAAGAGGTGTCAATTGAAAGAGGAAGTAAAAAAGGTGGCGACATTGGTTATACACGAAAGGATCAAAAGGGTGCTATTGGACAAGAGGCATTCCTCCTCCGAAAAGGAGAAATCTCGAAAGTTTTTAAGACTAAAAGGGGTTGGGCGATTATAAAAGTAACTGATATTAAGAAGAGTTACTTACCTGATTATTCAGATGTGAAATCTTCCGTAAGGATAGACTATAGAGAAGATAAGGCAAAGGAAATTGGAGATAAAATTTTTGAACAAAACAAAGAAAAATTTGGACTAAAGGTATTGGATTAAAAACAAATGCCAAAGATGCATTATTAAGGAGGGAAATTTAATGTTTAAAGGAAAAAACTTATGCTTACTTTTCATAATTGTTAGTATTTTATTAGTAAGTGGGTGTAAAAAAGAGAAAGAAACTAGCGGAAAGATAATAGCTAAGGTAGATAGCAAGTCTTTAACTATTGAGGATTTCTTAAAGCAGGTTCCTGCACAAATCTTGATACAAACCTCTGCCGAGAACAGGAAATTATTACTGGAAAGTTGGGTTGCTAATGAAATAGTTTATAAAGATGCAGTAAAAAACGACTTTCTGAAAAAGCCTGAAGTACAGGAAAAGATTGAACAATTTAAGAGACAGTTACTTACCAATGCTTATATGCAGGAAATTCTTTCAAAAGTTCAATTTGTCTCCGATCTTGAAGCGAGAAGTCATTTTGAAAAAAATAAAGACGATTATAACTCAATAGTAGAAGTCTCTCATATATCTTCAGACTCAAAACAGCAGGCAGAGGAAATCCGTGATAAACTAAAAAAAGGTGAAAGCTTTGCCAAACTCGCAGGAAAATATTCGACTGATAATGAGACAGCAGAGAATAAAGGCTACCTTGGATCGTTCAGAAGAGGCGAACTCGCCGCGTATCCCCTTTTCGAAGAAGCTGTTTTTAAACTTAAAAAGACAGGGGAAATCTCAGATGTTGTTGAAACGGAATTTGGCTTTGACATACTAAAATTGCATTCGAGGAAAAAATCACCAGTAAGTTATGAAGATGTAGCTCAATCAATATTAATGGGAATAAGGACTCAAAGATTCCAAAAAAGATCTAGAGAGGTTGTTGACTCATTGAAAGAAGTGTATTCTAATGAAATATTTCCGGAGGTTTTGGAACAGGAAATGGGGATTCCTTCGGTCGCTCCCGGTTTGCCTGCTTCTTTTGAAAGATAATGATTATATTTTGTTTATTCCTGGCGTTTGACGAGCTTGTTTGTGTGGTTGACAGGGAACCAATAGCCAAGGGAGAATTAAGTTATGTTTCAACATTTTATCCCGGAGTCGGTTATGATGACTTGCTCGATAAAATGATAAATGATAAGGTTATACAGTATCTGGCAGAAGAAGACACCCTGGAAGTAAGTGAAGAAGAAATTTCTCAAATGAAGGACGAATTAATTTTAAACACACCGGGGCTTGCTTCACTGCTTGAGGACGAATATCTGAACGAAATTTACAATGAACAAATCAAAGTTCAGATTTATACTAATAAACTTATGAGTGTTAAATTCAGAGAGAGATTGAGAGTTTCGCCAGCTGAAGTTCATAAATTTTATCAAGCCCGTAAAGATTCACTCATTATGCCGGAAACCGTGACTCTTGAAAAAATGCAAGTTTCTTTGTTGCCACCGGGGGATAACCGTTTATTAAAAAGAGCAGAAAAAATACTGGCTGAATATAAAAACGGAGAGGATTTTGCTTCGCTCGTAAGAAGATATTCGGATGATGTCTCAACCATACCGTACGGAGGAAGACTGGGAGAACTACTTCCAAACGATTTGCCTCCTCATCTTACTGGAGTACTTGAACTTAGAGAAGGAGAAGCCGGAATTTTTGAGTCTCCCACCGGTTATCATATTATAAAGTTGGATGAGCGGCAAGGTATGAAACTTGTTATTTCGCAAATATTACTTGAGTTTAATTTCAAGGAAGAAGAAGTTAAAACGGCTGAAAAAAGAGCTTTAGAAATGAAAAAACAATGGGGTGCCAAGGATTCAATATTGTCTTACGAAATAGAAACGGTAGGTCCTTTGCCGGTCCGTGCACTCCCTCCGGCAATCATCTCTCTGATCGACACAATGGATTTAGGTCAAATAAGCGACCCGATTTTAGAAGGAATGTATTTCCATATGTTTAGGGTAAAAGACAGGGGGGAAAGTAAGATACCGGAGCTTTCCGAAATAAAGGATAGGTTAAGCAGTGTAATGATGCAACAAAGAATGATGAAATTACTCAACGAATGGCTTGAAGCAGAAAAAAGACATATATTTATCAAAAAAATATGAACCGAAGTCATTGTACGATCTTTACAAGATAGAGTAGAGAAAAGTTTTACATAATCTAAATGATTGGAATTACTCTAGGAGACCCTGGGGGGATTGGAATCGAGGTCGCGCTTAAAGCGCTCTCTACTTATAGAAAGAGTTTTACAGTTTTTGGTAATAAAGAAGCAATTAAATATTACTCGCAAAAATTGAACCTTAAAATTCCAGAAACAGTTAAAATAGTTGATATTAAGGGTAATTTTAATATGGGTAAAGTTAGCAAAACAAATGGCAGGATCGCTTATGAATCTATCATAGAAGCGATAAAAGCCGCAAAAAAGGGATTATGCGAAGGAATAGTGACAGCCCCAATAAATAAAAAAGCCCTTCATCTTGCAGGTTTTGAGTATCCGGGGCATACCGAGATATTCGCAAAAAATTTTTCCTGCGGTAATTTCGCGATGATGATGGTTTCACCTGAAATGAAAATAGTTTTATTAACCACTCATTTACCCTTGTCTTCTATTTCCCTATCACTCTCAAAAGAACTGATTATAGAGAAAGTACGCCTTGCAGGAAAACATCTAAAATTTTATTGGGATTTGCGACAACCTTCTTTCGGAATTCTCGGGCTTAATCCGCATGCGGGAGACAATGGTCTCTTTGGGAGAGAAGAAGAAGAAATAATAAAACCTGCTATAAGAGAACTACAAGAGGAAGGTTTTAATATAGAAGGTCCTTTTCCCGCTGACTCATACTGGAACTCTCAGAGTAAAGATTGTACGATTGCATTATACCATGACCAGGGTATGATTCCTTTCAAAATGAAAAGCTACGGAAAGGGCGTAAATGTTACCTTGGGTTTACCCGTTCCCCGGACTTCTCCAGATCATGGTACCGCTTTCGACATAGCCGGTAAAGGTATTGCGAATCCAAACAGTATGAAGGAAGCTATCAAAATAGCTATAAAAATGGCAGATGTTGGGACTTCTGATATTAATATCTTATCTTAATCTTTCTAATTTTCCTGCTAATATTTACTATCGGGATGAGGTTTCCCAATATTCTTCTTTATCAGATGATTTTCTTATAGCTAATTATTTTTATAACGGACATTTTTTGTATCTGGGACCGGTGAAAAGTCTTAGGGATTGGAGTGACGAGTCTTTTAATAATAACTTCAGGACACTTCTTGCGGAGGAGATACGAAAAAGTGCAGGAAAATCCGGAAGAAGTACTAAAGACGGACTTTTCCCCGATATAGATCTTAACTTAAAGATGCCCAGAGGCCTATCTTATATATTAGGGGAAGGAGGTCATATAAAAGTAGCGGGTTTCGAGGAAATAAATATGGAGGTAAAACAGAACAGGCAAACTTATGGCCAGCAAGGGTCGTATTCTTCCTTTCCTCAGATTATACTCAAAGAGAGGCTTAAGGCAGAAATAAATGGAACCGTAGGAGAAAAATTACATGTTGACATAGACCATGATTCAGAATTATCCGAACAGGATAACGTGATGAAAATTTGGTATGGTGGAGGAGGAGGTACGGGCACGGAAGTTGAAGATGACATAATACAGGAACTAAATCTGGGTACTATCTCCGAAAGCGGGAGCGAAAAACTATTCGGAATAGCAACAAGGGGAAAAATAGGCTCCACTTCATTTGCTTTAAGTGCGGGTAAGTTAGAGAGTGACGAAGTGACTGGAAGTGACGCTGTAAATATCAGCAGCAGCACAGTGACAAGAAATGAAAAAAATTATTTACAAGACGAATACTTTTATACTGGTTTACCGCATACTTCAGATTCTTTAAGAGAGTACGGTCTCTTCATTAGCTACAATGGGACGGTAAAACCTTCCAATTTGTTGAAGTTTAATGGTGATACTATTGATCCTGCTCCCTTCTTAGAACTTGTAGAAGGCGTGGACTATGATTTAAGGGAATTTTTGTTGCAGGATAAACCCCCTTTGCCTTATTTTCACATCTTAAATCCATACAAGTTAGACAAGAGAAGATTGGCTGTTTATTTGATTTTCGCTGACTCCACAGGTAAAATAGATACGCTTGGAAAAATCATAAGAAACCCTTTAGACCCAACAATAATAGATTCGCTTACTCTTTATCAGTTGAAATCGATTTATCCTGACCCAAAAGATCCCTCCTGGGACTACCAGATGCGAAACATATACTCACTTGGGACCACAGAACCGTCGAGAGTTGAAGTTGAAATTCATAAAATTGTCCTCGGCGGGAATAACAGTGTAACCAATAATGAGAGAGTTGAATATGCTAATCTGCTTGGAATTACAACGGAAGAAGGCGATGTAATATCGTCTCAAATACTCTGGGAGGACGGTTGCCTTGTTTTCCCGGACCGGTTTCCTTTCTTAAATCCGGGATTGGGCGCAGATACGGTTCCGGAAATATACAGGAAGAAGGATTTTGTTAATAAAGAAGGAATGAACTTTGGAATTGTAATTACAACAACATCATCCACTACAGGAAATTTCAGGCTGAAGAGTAGCGGGGAAATTATTGAAGGCTCAGAAAAATTGACAGTGGATGGGGACCTTCTTGATCGAGGTGAAGATTACAAAATAAATTACATGACGGGAGAAGTAGAGCTTCTAAAAAGAGCAGAGTTACCTCCCGATGCAAAAATAAGCTACACTTTCACGAGTAAGCCTTTTTTTTCTTTTGACTCAAAGTACAAAGCCGGATTTAACATTAAAGCAACCCCAATTGAAGATAGCAAGCTTGATTTTGATCTTGGTTTCCTTTCTCGTTCAAATAAAGGCATTTTTCACCCTTCCGTGGGCAAGGAACCTTCAAACATTACATTGGGTAAGGTGGATTTCTCTTTAAACAAAGAGCCGGAACTCTTAAGTCAAGTTTTCGGTAAATTACCTTTTGTCGACGAAGACAGTAAATCGCACTTCGCTGTAGATGGTTCCTATGGGTTTTCCCTGCCAAACCCGGCAGCAAACGGTAAAAGCTATCTGGATGATATGGAATCAGTCGGCGAACCAGTTTCTGTGGACTTGAATGCGAAAGCCTGGTATTACTGCAGTCAGCCGGATAGTTCCGTTAATATTGCAGACCTTGGCAAGTTGGACTGGTTTACTGATGCTTATTACCCACTGAGCAAAATATTCTCCGAATACTCTTCTGCTTCTTATAGTGAAAACAGAACCAGCGTAATGGTACTCTATTTTCGACCGGATAATACAGAAAGCTGGGGTGGAATTATGCGAACCTATAGTGGAGAACAAAATTTCTCTCAGAAGAACTTTCTCGAAATTTGGGTTAAGGCAGAAGAAGGAGAAATGATATTCGAGATGGGGGACAGAATGGTTGAGGATTTAATAAGATGGGGTAAGAGTTCTACCGGGGCTGATTCGATGATCCCTCCTAACGAGGAATGGGACTCAGAGGATAAAAATCAAGATGGGGTAAGACAAGAAGGAGAGGATACGGGCCTCGACGGAATTCGATGGTACGATGATGTTTGGGCGTACGATGCGGATTCTCTGGACGACGGAGTTGATGATTATGTAGCTCAGCCTGATTCTTTAGCCGATTCATTAAAGATGCATAACAAGGAAGATAACAACATTCTGGATTCAGAAGATTTAAATAGGGACTACACCTTCGAAAGGAAAAATAGCTTCTTCAGGTACAAAATCGATCTTTCTTCAGATAGTAAGTATTTAGCAAAAGAGGGATTGAACGGGTGGAAAGTTTTTCTTTTACCTCTTAAAGATTCGTTATCCTTTGAGAAAATAGGTAATCCTTCTTTTGAGAGTATTTTGTATACCAGAATATGGTTTCGAGGGATGGATAGTGACACAAGAATTACCATAGAAAAGATAAATATAGTGGGTAACAAGTGGGAAAACAAAGGAGTACATCTTGCTTCAGACAACTCCTTAAATCCATCCGGTGGTTATTTCAAAGCCGGTTTCCGAAACACTCTTGAAGATGAAGATTATATATCTCCGGTAGAGAGGATAAAAGAACCTGGGAGCTATACCGAACAATCAGAACAATCTCTTGCATTGGAAATTGATTCCTTGCTTGCGAATAATTATTGTCTCGTAGAAAATTATCTTGAATTATCTGCGCTGAGCGCAGGAAAGGGCTACGATTTTCGTTTATACGAAGCCTTGAATTTTTACACAAAATATATAGGAGATACGAGTGATTCTGCCGAAGTATTCTTGCGTCTTCTTACAGATTCTACAAATTACTATCAGTTCAAAACTTTTGTATATAAGGATAATTGGGATACGGTTGAAGTCTTTTTAAAGAAATTTACCGACTTAAAAATTAACAGTGATACAACACAAGGAGAATATTCTCTTAAGGGAAATCCTTCTCTTCAGAACATTGCGTTCCTACAGCTTGGGGTTATAAATCAAAACACGGAAACACTCAAAGGTGAAGTTTTAATAGATGATATAATTCTTACAGGAGCAGACAGTAGAATGGGCAGCGATATAGATCTATCAGTATCCACCAATGTGGGAGATCTTATAACGGGTCTTTCCTACAACGTTAACCGACAATCCGCCAATTATAAAAGTCGTTTAGATGCTCTAAGAGCACTGGGAGACAGAGAAGTTGCATCTCAGGGTTTTAGGATATCTGCGGATGCCGGTAAATTTTTAAACAAGGTAATTAACTGTCCGGTTTCTCTTAGTATACAAGAAAGTCATAAAACGCCTATATATAAAGTAAACTCCGATGTTACTCTGCTGCCAGAACAAGCAGATTCGCTTACACAGGAAGAATATTCGAGAAATCTTAGAGCCAGTATTTCGAGACATTCCGCTTCAGATAATTGGTTTTTAAAACACACAATCGATAATTTAACGGTGAGCGGTTCTTATAGAGAAAGTAAAAGTTTGAATCCCTTAAAAAGCGCCGATACAGTTATCAGTACAACAGGTTCGGCAAGTTACAATTTAAAACTGCCTAAGCTTCCTCTTCCAGTTTTTTCCAAAGAAACATCTTCTCTACTTCCCAAGGGTATCGAGCTCAGAACCTCCTATGGATACAGCGAAAGTAAGAAGTACAATTATAAAGATTCTCTGTATGAAGAGTTAAACCTGCCGATAACAAAAGAAGTTACCAGAGATGCAAGTTTAACCTATGAACCAATAAGATGGATAGATATGGATTATTCAATCAGCGTCAGGAACGACCTCCGGGAAAGAGAATCGTTTTCCGAAAATCCTTCTCTAAGGGATCTGGGACAGGATGCTTCCTTGAGAGAAGAAATCAGCGCTACTCATCGGTCAAACCAATTTGGAATTAACAATCTGAACGTAACTTATAGGACCGTTTTTAGTCAGAATCACGAGATCGAGTATGCTAAAACCCTTGGAGATTCTCTTGATGTTCGTGGGTGTAGCCAGCAAAGAACTATCAGGATGACTGACGATTTGCAGTTGAGTTCAATTCTTCAGAAGCTTCCTCTAATTTCAAAATTCTCTAAAAATATATCTCCCCTCAAGTTTTCGGCTCATTATACCAAGGATGGGACCTTTGCTTATTTAAATTCCAAACCGGATTACAGATTTAGATATGGAATGGAACTTACTCCAGAATTGTCGCTATTCGAACGTATAGAAAAAACTGATGGAGGATATTATAATGAAATTTATTCAATGTCTTCCGGATTTTCTTCTTCTAAAATCAATCTAAGAGTAGATTGGAGATTTTCTGTCAGTGAACCCGATGAACTTCAGATTAAAAATACGCAGACTCCAAGAAAAACCAAACGATTAACTTTTCCTGATATAGATATTGACTTACCAAATATTCAAAAATATGTACCATTTTTAGGAAACCACGTGCGGCGCGCAAGTATCTCGACCTCAATAAACGAAGAGTCTTCATCTATTAAAGGTTTTGGAGGTAAGGCATTCTCTGAAGAAGAATCTTCACTTAATTTCTCGCCTGGTATCGACATGGATTTAAAAAATGGACTTGGAGTAGATATAAATTATCAATATAGCAAATGGGAAAAATACCCCGATTCAAGGCTTAATACGCATGGTAGGACGAAAGGATTAAGAATAAACTTTAATTATACTCTAAAACCTTCTAGTTCAGGATTCCCCTTGCTTTTCTTTGGGAGAATTAAGTTCGATAAACCGGTAAATCTTAGCGCTTCGTTTAATTATAAAGATAACTTGAGTAAGAGAACTGACAATTATGGAGACCACAAGATTGAAGATAACCGGACCCTAGACTTTAAACTCAATGGAAATTATGCATTCTCGGAGATGGTGTCAGGAGGATTATCAATTGATTTCAGAAATTACCGCAATAGGATGATGGAAAATATGTCTTCCACCTCCTATGGAGGTAGTTTTAACGTAAAGCTCAATTTCTAACTAAATATTGCTTCCCAATTCAGTTTCGACAATGTGAGGGGTAATAAATATCAGAACTTCCCTCTTCCTTTCCTCACCAGTGGTATGGCCGAAAAGCAAGCCCAAGAGGGGGATATCTTTAAGGATTGGTACGCCGGTTCTCGTCTCTGTAATAGTTTTAGTGAAAAACCCTCCTATCACAAGAGTTTGCCCGTTTTTCACAAGAGTCTCGGTTTCCGAACTGGTTTCGGTGATAATGCTGTTGTCGCTTCCCGGGACAACATCGCTCATTTCTACAGCAATCTCCATTGTAATATCACCAGCTGCATTTATATGAGGAGTAACCTTTAATTCAATACCAGCCTGATACCACCTGGTTATAGGCTGACCATTAATATCTAATGTGGTTATAGCGAATCGCTTACCACCAAATATGGTCGCTTCCTTGTTGTTTACTGTTGTAACTCTGGGATTTGAGGTAATGTCGAGTTTCTGATTCTGTTCCATAGCCATCAATCGCGCATAGAGGTCTCCCCAACTCTGAATAGTCGTTACATTAACAAAAGCGCCGGTGACAGCTCCTTCGGGTGGCACATGCTTAACATTTCCCGTAACATTAAACCTGGTATTCGCTAGATTTGTTACTTCCCACCTAAGCCCCAATTCTCTTGCGGCTGTCCTGTCGATGTCTACTATCTTCGACGTTATAGCAACCTGTAAGGTCTTTTTGTCGAGTGCTTTTACCAGGCTTTCCACCTCTTCTAACCTTAATTCAATGTCGCTCACGATAATAGAATTTGTCCGGACATCCAGTTCTACAGTTCCTCGCTTGGAAAGAAGAGACTTTACAGCGCCTTGGATTTCAGCCGGCGTAGAAAACTCAAGAATGAAAATTTCTCTTTTTATAGGTTTTGATGCCTCAATATTTTCTTGTTCCTTAGCAAAAGTTTCCGGTTTCCCGACCCTTATCACGTTGTTCTCTATAATATAGGTATATCCCTTTGTTTTTAGGACCAGGTCTAAAGCTTCTTCCCACTCTATATTATCCAATTCGACTGTTATTGTGCCCCTTACCTCGTCGCCTATTATAATATTCATACCGCTGGCTTGAGCTATTGATCGAAGAGTAGTTACCAGATCTGCACCTTCCAACCTCATTGAAATTCTTTCTTGTGTGCCTTCCCGATAAGCGTAACCGCCTTCTTCCTTATATTCTTGACCTGTGCTAGCTTTTCCTCCGGCACTCCATGGAGCGAAATTCTCGCTTTCCCCGGCAAATTTGAGTGAAATCGTATTCATGCTGGGATTAGAAATCTCATAGCCAAAATCACCAGAGCGTTGAACAACTATTCTTGTCAGAGAAGCGGACGAAATATATGATAGAGCTATACTTTCTATTCTTCCTCTATTTACATTCCATAAATTACCGTCAAGAGTACTCTTTGTCTGAAGGAGATCTATAACTATCTTATTGTCCATTGTAAAATCAGAACTGCTTGCATAATCAGTTAGGGTAAAAATGACTTCTGTTGTACCATCGACATTTTTCACTTCAATATCTGTCAATTCTGGTTCTCCTTCAGGATTGCCCAGAATAAAAAGAGGGAGCAACAAAAACAATAAAAATACTCTTTTATACATAAATCACCTCTCTTGTTTTTTTAACGATAAAGTTACTTTTGTCTGCTCTCCGAACTTTCTAAGCAAAAAGCTAATCGAGGAATCAGTAACATTTAAGACTTTGCCTCCGACTACAAGATCCCCTTCTTTAAGTACAAAACCTCGGTTTCCTTCTTTTACGATAGCAAGATATTTATCTTTGACCCAGATAATACCAGACAATTCTGCTAAATCAACATTCAACTTTGTCTCCTGGCCTTCAGAACCGGTAAGCAAAGGGGCAAATGGATCCGGATTTCCCCTATCCGAATAAAAAGCTCTGATCCAGTTAAGCGCTTCGCCAATATTTTCTAAGGAGTCAATCATAGCACTATCGATTTCTTCTTCGCTTTTTTCTTCATTTGCAGAAGTTATAAGATTGAAAATTTCCGCTTTTCCCGTGGGTGTTCCGCTCTTTTCCGGAGAGAAAAATTTAACGGTTTTTGCCAAAATCTCATTGAAGATATTCCCTCCTTCTTCGTTACAACCCGATAAGATGAAAAAAGTTAAGAAAATCAAAATAATTTTAAAGGATAATTTATCCTTCAATTTTCCCTCCTTTTGTTACATAAGTCAGTAAATTAAAAGAAGCCGAAATTTGAAGTTCTTCCTCATCTCCACTCGAAACGGGACTCAACTTTAAATTTCTCACGTTTACTATTCGCTCCATATTATTCAAATCAGCCATAAAACTACCTATCTTATGGTAACCTCCCTGGACCTGGATTTCAATTCTGATTTCATCATATTTTTCCTTTGAGGCTCGACCCATAGGCTTGAGATGTTTAATTTTGACTTCGTTCTTTGAGCTCTGTTTAGTCAGGGTAGTAAGTAGAGTAGAGATGCTTGCTTCCGTTGGTAACATTTTTTTAGCCTGATTCCATTTGGCCGAAACAATCTTGAGCTTTCTGGCAGCTTCTTTTTTTCTCTTAACCACTGCAATTGTTTTGCTCAATTTGGTTTCTAATTCTTCATATTCTTTTGTCTTTGCATCTATTTTTTCATTCTTTTCTTTTATAACGGTAAAAAACATACCGAAAAAGATTAAAACGGCAAGGAATCCTATAATTATAGAAAACTTCATTCCTTTCAATTTGCACCTCCGCGTATACTACCTGACAACTGGAAACCTATCACAGAATGTTCTTTCTCCTCGGTTTCTTTAATTTCATCTAACTTGACGTCATTAAAATAAGAAGAAGCATTTAATTTGTCCATAAAATTCGAAATCATATAATTAGAGAAGGTCTTCCCATTTAATTTAAAACTTTGATTGCTTTCCTCAAATAAAACAAGCCACATATATTCCGGTTTCAATTTATTTAATTCGTCCATTACATGAAAATGTAGAGCCCTACCCTCATTCAGATTCTGAACAAGAGATACCCACTCTTTGAGTTCCGTTTGTTGTCTTTCTATATCTTCCACCATTTTTCGTTCCTTCTCAAGTTCTTTGAGTTGCCGTTGGGCTTCTGCAATGTCCCTATCAAGCTTTTTTAGCTTTAAATCCCTCTGGAAGTTTAGAAAAAACACCCCTGCTATTGCAGCCCCTAGCAGCAAAACCGAAAAAATCATATCGAATTTAGGAATGCGCAAAGATGGCTTTTTTAATCTGACTTCTCTTACTTTTTTCCTTTGTTCTTCAGGCACTAGATTGACTTTTATCATGATTATAACCCCCTAAGAGCTAAGCCTAAAGCAAGGGCAAGGACCGGAGCCTCTTTTTCTATTGGTACTTTAATAAATGGAGATTCACTGTCATATTCAAACTTAATAAAAGGATTTATGACCTCTGTATGACCTCCGAATCGCTCTTCTAAGAATTGCGGTAATCCTGATATAAGACTTCCGCCGCCGCTTATAACAATTTCGTTGAAGTTTTCAAAACCCTCTGGAAGATATGGTAGTATTCTTTCTATGGCAACCCCAAGATCATCCTGGAAACTCTCCATGGCATTCTGATACGCGTATTGATCTATATCTTCTTTTTTCCCGGACTTGATTATGTCGATAGCTCTCTCTCCGTCTATTCCGGCTTCTCGTTGCAAAGCTTGTATTAAATTGTTAACCGAAGTAGAGACGGAACGTGTAAAATGATTTACCGAACCCGAAATAAAACTCATTGTAGTAGACTGTGCGCCGACATCAAAGAGGCCTACTAATTTGTTTGGATTAACCGTGTAGTTAAACTCAAATATATTCTGAAGTGAGAAGGCAGCAATGTCTAGTATTATGGGTTCAAGACCAAGTTCTCGGAAAAGATTCATTCTTGCTTCTACAGTGTCTCGTTTTGCGCCTACGAGAAGAACTTCCATGGAATCTTCGCCAGCATCGGGGTTAACTATTTCAAAGTCCAGAGTAATATCCTCTATGTCATAGGGTATATACTGTTCCGCTTCCCATTTGATTTGTTCTCTAGCCTCAGTCTCATTCATTTTCGGCATTTTTATCTTCTTGACAATAATATCCCTTCCGGATATACAACTGACAACCTGCTTGTTGTCAACTTCTAAAGTATGGAGATTTTCTTTTATCGCTTCCAGAACTGTCTCTCGATCCATCATTTCTCCGTCAACAATAGCATGAGAGGGTAAAGATGTAATATTGCATTTAGTCATTACTGGCCTTTTAGCACTCCCTTCTACCACCACCGTTTTAACCGAATGGCTACCTATATCCATAGATAGTATCGAACTCTTCCTGAACATAAATACCTCTCTTATTTGGTCTTATCGTAATTATAAGTTATCTTTAGGAGTTTGTCAAGTCCATTAAGGAATATCTTACCTTTGCAAATTTGAAAAGTTTTGAGTGGGCATCAAAATGTTCCTTTAAAATTCCACTCGTCAGACGAATATCTCAAGAGTAATTTTTTCTTTAAAGGGTTTTTACTGAAATTCTCGAAAGAAATATTGAAAGTGCTTTCAAAAGATTGAATTATAAGGTTTTTTAATTCATGCAATTCGATTTCTTTACCTGTAGCCATCTTAACTGTAGCCATGCCGGAATTTATAGTAAAGCCCTCGGGGGTTTTCAACATAATTGTCCCTTGTTGAAGAACTATATCTTTATCTCTATATTGTGCACTTCCTATGACTTTTCTTCTTCCCCAGCATAAATCGGCAAGCGAAATTGAAGAAAAACACATATTTGAATTTCGTTGTTTTTTACTCATAGAAGCTCCTCTCTTGATTGTAGTTTCAATACCAAGGAGTTCAAAAGCTTTTTTGAAAGCAAATGAAATTTTCCCGTAAGATTCGATTACATTTCCACCAATAAAGGGATTACTTCTGTGAAAAACAATAGAATAAGTGCAATCAAAGGAGTGAACGACAGCTCTACCTCCGGTTCTACGCCTGACCCACTTAATACCTCTGTCCTCTAACTCTCTAAGCCAGGCCCCTGTTTTTTGATGATATCCCAAAGAAACAGAGACCGGATAAAAATTAAAAAATCTAAGAAAAACAGTATTCTGGTCACTTACATAATCCATTAAAGATTCATCGTAAGCCATATTAAAATAAGGATCGTTGAAACCAGTATCTATCAAATACCACATAATATATAGGCAATACTAATCAGAAACGTCCTTTCTGCAATAGCTCAGCCTTTTCGAAGAAAACCTGCTTGAATATAATGTAAATATGAAAAATTAAAAAGCAAAATGACATATTAAAATGCAAAAAGACTTTTACTATTTTAAGGTGGTATGGTTTTTTGTTATTTTTGAATTTTTATTTGTAATTTTCCATTTTGATATTTAATTTTTGATATTCCAAAGAAAGGAAAACATAGGAACAGTTGATTGTTCGAAGAAAAAAGAAAATCAAGAAAAATTTCACAAATATAACGGAACATTTTAGCCTTTTCTTCGTCTTTAATTATGTAGAACATAACAACCTCCTTATTAAAGAATGCCCTCTCCCCTCTGAGGGCATTCTTTATAAAAATGGGGTTGACAAATTAAAAATTATATGTATAATATTTACTGATAATCGTGTAAAAAATCTTAAAAATGGAGTTAAGTTATGGGTAAGAAAGATATAACACGTTATGATCCTGTTGATAGGATTTTCAACCTGAGAGAAGACTTTGATGATATAGTTAAAGATTTCTTCGCGGGTTTTTCAAATGTAAATACAGGTAGAGGCGTTTACCCTCTTCTGGATATAAGAGAGGACAAAGAAAAATATACTATAAGTATAGAAATACCGGGTGTTGAAAAGAAGGATCTAAAAATTTCGGTAAAAAAAGAGAAACTTATTATACAAGGAGAAAAAAGGGAAGAAAAGAAAAGACAAGAGGAATCGTACCTCCGCGTTGAACGTTCTTACGGGAATTTCATGAGGTCGGTAAGCTTACCAACGGAGGTAGACCAGTCACAAATAACCGCAAAATACAATAATGGTGTTTTAAAGATTACTCTACCAAAGACAGAAAAAGTGAAAGCTAAAGAAGTAGAGGTTAAGATAACTTAACCGAGTAAGTAAGTTTAAAATTATACCGGCACTGCATCGAATTAAGATATAAAAGACAAAGTATGAGACAAAAAGGGGGACTGTTGAATAAAAAACTAATTATATACGGAGCTTCTTTTGTTGCTTTAGTTGCTATTGTGGGATTTTTTGCAGGCATAATAACAGCTGCCAGTTTCTCTCTGAATGCAAAACCGGGAAGTGAAAGTGAGGAAACATATGCTGCGGGCGGAAAATTTTCTTTTGCTCCCATAGTTGAAAAGACTTCTGCCGCGGTAGTTTCAATTGAAGGTAAAAGAACCGTTGTTTACAGATCCCCTTATTATGATTTCTTTGATGATCCTTTTTTCAGAAAATTCTTTGGGGAAGCCCCGAGGAGAAGTGTCGAGCAAGAACAGAAATGGCTAGGTTCGGGTTTTATCGTCGACTATAAAGGGAAAGATTATATACTCACTAACAATCATGTTGTAAGGGATGCCCAGGAGCTAACTATCTCCCTGTCCGACAATAGGAAGTTCAGCGGAGAAGAGATTGAAATTATCGGTAGAGACCCGGAAACGGAAGTTGCTGTAATCAGGATAAAAAAAGGTGGAGACTTACCCGATATTACTCCCGGAAGTGTTGATGAATTAAAAGTTGGCGATTGGGTCATTGCCATTGGTAATCCATTCGGTCTCTTTGGAACGGTGACCGCCGGGGTTGTTTCCGCAAAGGGTAGATCCGAGGTATCTCTTAGCAGGAACATTTATGCGGATTTCATCCAGACAGATGCGGCTATAAATCAGGGAAACTCAGGTGGTCCTTTGATTAACTCCGAAGGGAAGGTTGTGGGAGTAAACACAATGATTGTCTCACAAACAGGGGGAAATATAGGGATTGGTTTTGCTGTGCCTATAGATATTGCCATGGATGTGCTGGGGTCTCTTGTTGAAACCGGAACGGTGGAAAGAGGATATTTAGGTATTATTCCTGAGGATTTAAGTCAAGAAATCAAAAAGGCTTTAAACTATCCGCATGAGACAGGGGTTTATATTATGCGAGTTGAAGAAAAAACGCCGGCAGATGAAGCAGGGCTTGCTGAAGGTGATATAATTTTAAGAATCGATAATAAAAAAATAGATGATATCAACGTTTTAAGAAAAATAGTCGCTTCCAAGAATCCGAATAAAAAAGTAGAAATAACAGTTTGGAGGAACGGCGGGGAGAAAACCTTAACCGTTAAAATGGGGAAGAGGCCGACTGCAGAAATTTCCAGTGGGCCGGTGACGGGAGAAGAGTGGTTAGGTATGCAATTGCTGCCCTACACCTCAAAAGAAGCAAAAGACATCTGGGGAGATAAAGAAGTAAAGGGGGTATTTGTAAATGCGGTAAAGGAAGGTAGTCTGGCAGACAAAGCTGGGGTCGTAGAAAAATCCTTAATAACTTTGGTTCAAGCTGAAAAACGATCTATAAAAATAAACAATATAGAAGATATAATAAGAGCCAAAAAAGAATTAAAGCCTCCGTTGTTGTTAATCTCAAATTTGCCGGATGGCTCAACAAAAGTTGTAAGCATAGAGGAGAGTTGAAAAAATAAAAAAGGTTAGAGGCTCTCTACCTGTATATTTGCAGGAGATTCAAAAATACAATCTCCTTACTCCTGAAGAGGAAAAAGAACTGGGGAGAAAGGCTCGTTTGGGAGATCAAGACGCAAAAAGAAAGTTAGTGGAAGCTAATCTCCGTTTTGTGGTTTCTGTTGCTAAAGCCTATAGGAATATGGGAACACCTTTTACAGATCTTATTAACGAAGGTAACGTAGGTTTGATTAAGGCTGCAGAGCGCTTTGATGAACGCAGAGGAGTCAGATTCCTATCTTATGCCGTTTGGTGGGTTAAACAGGCTATAATGAAAGCTGTAACTGAACATATAAAATCTTATCGTCTTCCCATGAGCAGAGCCGGGAAAATGCTAAAAGTCAAGAAAACAAAAGAAAGAGTAACCAGAGAGATAGGCAGGGAACCTTCCATAGAAGAAATTGCAGAGGAGCTAGATACCGATGTTGAAAAGATTGAAGAGTCAATCAAAGTGGCGAAACACGATATTTCACTGGATGATACAATAAAAAACACCGATGATTTAGAATACCTCGATGTAATCTCTGAAGATGTTGTAACACCTGAAGAAGAGTACTACAGAAACAAATTTATTGAAGATATAAGATTCAGCCTCGATAGACTTAAGCCGAGAGATCGAAAAATTATAATTTACTACTTTGGTATGGAAGGGAAAAGGCCTCACACCTTGGAAGAGATTGGAAGAATACTTGGCGTCTCAAGAGAAAGAGTAAGGCAACTTAGAAATCGTGCGTTAAAACAATTAAGGGAAAACACTCCAATAGATGAAGCATTTATTCCTTAAGATTGTATTAATTCCGCATGATAAAGGTCAAAACAAATGGTTGAAAATACCCTTTTTTGTTATAATACTTATTGTTTTACTACTTATTCTTAGTGGATTTTTTTTCTTTAACAATCTTCAGAATTTTGTTAATGTGTCTTCTCTTGCTTTCTTGGAGACAGACAATCAAAAGCTAAAGGAAAAAGTTACCGACCTTAGGAAAAGAGCAGCCGAATTTGAAGGGAAAATTGATTCTCTACTTAAAGAACAGTATATAGCCTTTAGGGAACACAATATTATGGAATACATTCCTCAAAGTACTTTCAATTTTTCTCCGGAGAGCCTCATGGTAATGTCCCTGTGGGTCGATTCGGTCTTTGAAGTTACTTCTAAACTTGATTATTCTATTTTAAGTTCTATGCCTTCTATAATGCCGGTAAAAGGGCGTATAATACGGAGGTTTGGAAAACAAATAGATCCTTATACTGGCAAGAAAAAGCCCCATAAAGGAATAAGCATTCTTACTTCCTTAAACACTCCGGTAGTTTCAACCGGAGACGGTATAGTAAGACAGGTAGGTAATGACAAAGGTAAAGGACTTTTTGTAGAAATTGCCCATCCTTCATGCGGGCTGGTAAGCTCCTACTCTCATCTGCTTAACTCTGCTGTGAAAGAAGGAGAAAGTGTAAAAAGAGGTTCTATAATAGGCTATGTCGGGCAGTCCGGAAGAGCACCATATCCATATCTTTATTATGAGATAAAAAAAGATAATATTAATTTAGACCCGGAGAATTTAATTTTTGGAGGATTTTAATTGGGAATTATTACTGAACTGAAAGAGGGTAGAACCCCTTCTTTGGTTCAGAAGATTGCGGACTTTGAAAAAGTACAACTCGATGTTCTAATAAAAGGAATACTCGAGAGAAAAACCGTAATAACCAAAAACAAAAAAAGGGAAAAAGTAAAACCAACTGGAATTGGTTTCCCTCTTACAACAAAAGTTAATGCAAATGTTGGTACTTCGACCGATAAATCTGATATAACGTTTGAGGTAAAAAAAGCTATTTTAGCAGAAAAGGCAGGCGCGGACACCATTATGGACCTTTCTACCGGCGGAGATATTAAAAAAATCAGACAAGAAATCCTAAAAAAAACAACTATTCCTCTTGGAACCGTACCCATATATCAGGCTGCGATAGAAGCCGTTCAAAAAAAAGGGGGTATAATCCACATGACAGAGAATCAAATCTTTGAAGTAATAGAAGAACAGGCGGAAGATGGAGTGGATTTTATGACCCTTCACTGCGGCGTAACTCTGGAAACTTTCAAACGTCTTAAAAACGAAGGCAGAGTAATGGACGTGGTTTCCAGGGGAGGGACCTTACTCTTGACCTGGATGCTTTATCATAAGAAAGAAAATCCTCTATATACTAACTTCGATAAAATACTTGATATCGCTTCTGATTATGATATAACTCTCTCTCTGGGAGATGGTTTTCGTCCCGGAGCGATTGAAGATTCATCCGATAGAGCTCAATTCCATGAGTTGAGTATTCTTGGAGAATTAACTAAGAGAGCTCATGAAAGAGACGTTCAAGTAATTATAGAAGGTCCTGGTCACATTCCGATAAACGAAATCGAGATGAATGTAAAAATGGAAAAGAAAATCTGTTATGGAGCACCTTTTTATGTTTTGGGTCCTCTGGTAACGGATATTGCACCAGGGTATGATCATATTGTATCGGCAATCGGCGGAGCTGTGGCAGCTTATTACGGAGCTGACTTTCTCTGTTACGTTACTCCCTCTGAGCACCTTGGAATACCCGACCTTGAAGATGTCGAGAAAGGAGTCATTGCTGCCCGAATAGCTGCTCACGCAGGTGATATAGCAAAAGGTATTCCTGGTGCAAAAGAATGGGACAAAGAAATTTCAATCGCAAGAAAAAAAATGGACTGGGAAAGACAGTTTGAACTTGTAATAGATGCCGAAAAAGCTAAAGAAACAAGGAATAAAATGACACCCAAAATCAAGGAAGTCTGTTCGATGTGTGGAGAATTCTGCGCTATAAAACTTCTAACTGACGCCCTGAAGAGAAATAAATAGAGTGAAAATATTAGAAATAAATTAATTGGGATGTATAAACGCATCATACTTTTAATTCTCTTACCACTAATATCCCTCATGCCACGACAAAGTCAACTTTATACACTTGAGCCTTTGATAGTTACAGCAAGTAAAATACCCACAACTTTATTGGGAGCTAATAGAAATATTCTTATTATTGAAAAAGAAGAAATAGAAAGCAGCCCTGCGAGTGGAGTAGCAGACCTCTTGAAATATATTTCAGGAGTCGAAATAAACGAGAGAGGTCCCCAAGGAATCCAATCTGATGTTTCAATCGGCGGAGGAACGTTCGAACAAAATCTGATTTTAATAGACGGGATAAAAGTGAATGATCCTCAAACAGCGCACCATAATCTAAATCTTCCAATTCAATTAGAAGATATCGAGCGAATAGAAATATTAAAGGGGCCGGGAGCAAGGCTCTACGGAGCCGGAGCCTTTGCCGGGGTTATAAATATAATAACGAAAAAAGGAGAAACCAAGGATCTAAAAATAAAAGCACTGGCAGGAGATTATAATCTGCTTGAAGGAAACATTTCTTTTTCTCAACCGCTCGGTATCTCGTATAATTATCTTTCGATTTCCGGAAAGCGATCAGACGGGTACCGTCATAATACCGATTTCGATATCTGGAATATTTTCTTCAAGTCCAGCATTGAAAACATGAAAGCCAGGGGAGATATCTCTCTTGGCTATAACGATAAGGATTTCGGAGCCGGTTACTTCTATTCGGATATATACCCAAACGAACGGGAACATACAAAAACCGCCTTTTTAAAAGGCTCTCTGGATTTTGCAAAAACTAATATGAGTTTTTACTGGAAACGCCATAAGGATGATTATATTTTAGATTATGAGGATCCAAGCTACTACAGAAACGATCACACAACACATATTTACGGAATAACTTTGCAGTCGGACGTCTCTTCGGTAGCAGGTGTCACAGTTGCCGGTTTAGAATGGGGCGGAGATAAAATAAGAAGTACAAACCTCGGCAATTATTCTCGTACGAAAACGAGATTATTCTTCGAGCATAGTCTCCCGAAAATAAAGAACGTAAGCGTAGTTTTCGGTTCGTCGCTTTTTTGTTATTCCGACTGGGATTGGTATTTTTATCCCGGAGTAGATATCGGTTTTAAAATTAACAATCGAACCTATTTATATGTCTCAATAGAAAGAGCTTTCCGGATTCCCTCATATACAGAGTTATATCTGGATAGCCCCGCAAATGTGGGCAATCCGAATCTTACTCCTGAGAGGGCATCGTCTTTTGAAACAGGTATTAAAATGGTGAAAGGCAGTATATTGACAAATATCAGTGCATTTATAAGAAATGAAAAAAATGTGATTGATTGGGTCAGGGCAATGTCATCTGACCCCTGGACTGCTACAAACGCAGGAAAAGTTACAATAAAAGGGTTAGATATCAATATTAATTACAAACCAATTGTCCGCATGTACAAAAAATTTCCAATACCAAGCATAAATCTTGGATACACCTTTTTCGAGTTGGACAAAACCGAAAGTTCCCTTCAATCTAAATACCTTCTTAATCATCCGGAGCATAAATTCATATTAAGCGCAGATTATGATTTAAGCAGCAGTATGGAACAAACCTGGAAAGCTCGCTACGAAATCCTACCCGACTCTGAGAAACGTCTTATTCTTGATACCAGTGTCTCTTTGGAATTCAAAAAGGCCGAATTTTTTATAGATGTTACAAATCTTTTGAATACGGAGTATACTCAGGCAGAGTGGATTCCAATGCCCGGCAGATGGGCAAAAGCAGGGATACGGATTGATATTTAAAAAACTTAACCACAGAGCACAACACTACCGAGCTATTAGCTGTTTGCCTTTTGCTTTTTGCAATAAGATCACTCCACAACACCCAAAATTATAAAATTTACCACAAGGAATACAAAATTTTATTTTTTTAGCTAATAGCCAAAGGCGAAAAGCCAATGGCATGGTGGCGTTGGGAATAGTGTGGTAATGTTTTTTTCTTCTTGACTTTAAATCCATCTTTCGTATTCTTAAAAAAATGAAACTTGTTGAATGTATTCCCAATGTTTCTGAGGGGAGAGATACAAAAAAAATCAGAGTAATTACAGAAGAAGCAAAAAATATTACCGGAGCTTATCTTTTGGATGTATACACAGGAAACACAACAAATAGAACTGTGCTTACTTTAGCCGGAAAACCCGAAGCCATAAGAGAAGCAGCTTACAAAATATTCGAAAAAACCTCGGAACTGATAGACATGAGAAACCATAAAGGTGTACATCCGAGGATAGGAGCAGTTGATGTTTGTCCTTTTATTCCCGTTCGGGATATAACAATGAGGGAATGTATCGATATTACAAAAAATGTAGGGAAAAAAGTAGCCGAAGAATTGAGTGTTCCAATCTACCTCTATGGCGAATCGGCAACGGACGAAAAAAGAAAGGATTTATCAAATATACGCAAAGGCGAATATGAAAAACTAAAGGAAAAACTAAAAAATCCCGAATGGAAACCGGATTTCGGAGAGGCAAAATTCAACGAAAAATCAGGAGCAAGCATAATAGGCGCAAGAGATTTTCTTATAGCTTTCAATATAAATCTTGACACAAAGGATAAAAATTTAGCAAATATAATAGCAAAAAGAGTTCGCGAATCAGGCACGATAAAGACCAGCGATAGTGGTAAAAAAGTTAAAGTACCGGGTGCCTTGAAAGAAGTAAAAGCCATTGGGTGGTATATCGAAGAATTAGGATGTGCCCAGGTTTCAACAAATTTAACAAACTTCCGAAAAACACCTCTTCACCGCCTTTTTGAAGAGGTAAAAAAAGAAGCAAAAAAATTAGAAATTGAAGTTACCGGAAGTGAATTGGTAGGACTTGTTCCCGAAGAAGCCATCCTTACCGCCGGGAGATTTTATCTTGTGAGGGAATCTTCAGAGGAGAGGAGCTCTAAAAACAAAATAATCGATACAGCGATTAATTATCTTGGGCTTTCCAATAGTTACGAATTTCATCCAGACGAAAAGATTCTGGAATACAAAATAAAAAAGGAGATATTATGAATATTTCAATTTCTGATTTTTTAGAAAGACTTTCTTCCGATG
>Ga0307437_1000462_pt1 | contig 32050 bp, 25 predicted proteins | sample SalMarWE160390MG_FD_202146 | JGI IMG/M metagenome (GOLD analysis project Ga0307437, IMG submission 202146) | Salt marsh sediment microbial communities from the Plum Island Ecosystem LTER, Massachusetts, United States - WE1603-90 | ecosystem: Environmental > Aquatic > Marine > Intertidal zone >...
TCCTTGAATGAAGCGTTTGGGCAACGTGACTATGTGCGATAAGTATTTTACCCTTCACGATTTGCCGCAGGAGGATAGACCGAGGGAACGCCTAAGAGAAGTTGGGGTGGACAAACTCTCTATCCAGGAACTTTTAGCCCTTGTCGTTGAAAAAGGCAAGAAAGGGAAAAGTGTTTTGTCTGTTTCTCAACACTTGCTTGCAAGGTTCGGAAATCTGTCGAAAATGAAAGAAGCATCTGTCGAAGAGTTGATGGAGGTCGAGGGAATTGGCTTTGCGACCGCATGTAAGCTGCAAGCGGCTCTGAAACTGGGGGAGAAGGCGTTAAATACACATAAGAGATATGGCGATGAGATTAGAAGCCCGAAAGCTGTATTTGGTTTAATGAAGAATGATATGGGAAATAAAAAGAAAGAACATTTTAAAATATTGTCTTTAACTACACGTAAAAAACTTATTGGTATAGATGATATATCGATCGGTATCTTAGATAGCAGTATCGCTCATCCGCGAGAAATCTTTAAACCCGCGATTCAAAACTCTGCCGCTTCGATTATACTGGTTCATAATCATCCCTCAGGCGACCCGACTCCGAGTAATGACGATATAAAAATGACAGAGAGAATAATTGAAGCCGGAAAAATCATGGGAATAGAAATCGACGACCATGTTATTATTGCGGACGGAGCGTTCGCCAGCCTCCGAAGTGACCTCAAAACATCGGGATTGTGGAGGTAAACATAGCTCTCGGCTGACAGCTCACAGCTTTCGGCTAAAAAATAACAAAAAACTTTGTGTCTTAGTGCCTTCGCGGCTAATTTTTCCTTGACTTTTATTGTATGTTGGGTTATTAATTAATTACTATGGGTAAAACGTTGTTAAAGGTTGACGCGTATAGTATTGCTGAAGAATGCGCTAAACTTCTGAAAGATGAATATGGAGCCAAAAAGGTTTACCTGATTGGTTCATTGGCAGATGAGGAAAGATACACAGAGTATTCAGATATTGACTTAGCAGTAGTTGGACTTTCCCCCTCTTCATATTTCAAAGCCTTGGCCACTTTAATGCGCCGGTATTTTTCTTTGACAAAAATCGATCTTATTCCCTTTGAAGATTGCGGTAAAGAATTCCAGGAGAAAATAATCAATTATGGAGAGGTTCTAATTGACTGATAAGCACTTAAATGTGTTGAAAGCAGACATAAATAGAGAGATAAAGAACCTGCGGGAATTAGAATTGGAAATGAAAGATATCCTGAAAGAAGTGGAAGATTCTCCGAGAAAGATGGAAATGAGAGCAATGGGAAGTATTTTACATGATTTTTACTGTGCCGTTGAAAGGATTTTTGAAAGAATCGGGAGTAATGTTGACGGAGAATTGCCGCAAGGTAGTGATTGGCATGTACAATTGTTGGAGAGAATGGCTATTCCAATCGACGGGATTCGACAATCGGTTATTAAAAATAAATCTCTGGAAAATTTGAGGCAAATATTGGCTTTTAGGCATATTTTTAGGAATGTTTATGGTTTTGAATTAAAATGGGAAAGGTTTCGACATCTTGTTAATAAATTACCTGAAGTTACAGAAAGATTTGAGGAAGATATAACAAATTTTTTGTCTTCTTTATAGCTTTAGTTCTCTTAAAGTTTCGAGTATAAACAGGGTCAAGCATTGAAATGTGAAAAGGGGGAGGGGTGCGGAGTGTCGAGTACCGAGTGCTGAGTTTTAAACAAAAATAAATTCTTTGTGATCTTTGTGGTTCAATTGGCACTTGACAAATGCCTCTTTTATGCATATTAATACATATAATATTACATATATTAAGGAGGAGTAAATGAGAACCACATTGAATATAAAAGATGAGCTTGTAAAAAAGGCGTCCAGTTTAACCGGGGTAAAAGAGAAAACATCTTTGGTTAACTTAGGGCTTGAAGCTTTGATTTCTCTGGAAAGTGGCAAGAGACTCGCAAAATTGGGTGGGACAGAGAAAAAGCTTAAGGTAATACCGAGAAGAAGTTCGGAAGAAAATTAAGAAATGGTTCTTGTCGATACTTCTGTTTGGGTTTCCCATCTTCGAGATGGAGATTCTTTGCTAGAAAATTTGCTGAATCGTGGTATGGTAGTATCGCATCCTTTTGTTGTCGGCGAGCTTGCCTGCGGGAATTTGAAAAAACGTTCGGAAATACTTACATTACTCAACGCTCTGCCTTTTGCAAAAATGGCAACTCACGAAGAGGTAATGGAATTTATCGATTTGCGTCAACTGATGGGTAAGGGTTTGGGTTATGTCGATGTTCATCTTCTTTCTTCGGCAATGTTAAGTGAAACTCCTATTTTAACTTACGACCGAAAACTTCGTGGTACAGCTGCTAAACTTAATATAAATTATAAGAAATAGTATTTTATATAGGTAAATTATTTTAATGACAAAATGAGGAGGGGCTATGAAAAATTTTATTAAAATTACTTTTATATTACTTGTTTTTTTCTTTGTGATCACCAATGTATTCGCACAAACTCCAATGAAAAGAATAGAAGAGAAAGAAAGGTTTAATCCTGAATTTAGTACATCGAGTAGTAAACTCAGGGCGGATTCTCTTAATTGTGAGCTTGTCGGCGGGTGGTTCAGTGGTCCCTGTTTTTCGGCTTTTGTTGATGTCACAAAAGATACGCTCGCATTTATAGGAGATGGTCGTTATCTCAGGATACTTAATGTGTCGGATCCTTCAAGTCCCACCACTGTCGGTAAGGTCAGATGTCCCAGAGTAGTTAAAGATATCTATGTGAAGGATACCTTTGCTTATGTTGCTGACTACGAGGACAACTCGGACTATCTGGGAACCTTTAGTATAATAAACATATCTGACCTGACAAATCCGGTACTAATTGGATCCTATGAGACGAGGAAAGAATGCAAAGGTGTATACGTAGTTGACAGTCTAGCCTATGTTTTGGACAAGGTATATGGCCTCCGTATAATAAACATATCCGACCCGACAAATCCGGTACAGATTGGGTTCTTTGGTGCCCCAGGCGCTGAAGACGTTCAGGTTGTCGACACTCTTGCCTATATTGCAGATATAGTAGCTGGTCTTCGTATAATAGACGTATCTGATCCCACTAATCCGGCGCAAGTTGGGTCCTATGATCACCCGGGTGGATATGTTCAGGGTATCCATGTGGTTGACAGTTTAGCGTATGTTGCGGATTGGGATGGTGGTCTTCGCATAATAAAAGTAAATGACCCGGTTCATCCGACACAAATTGGCTTCTACGAGACTTGGGGTCTTGCCACCGATGTCCAAGTTGTTGACAGTCTTGTCTATATTGCAGATAATGGAAATGGTCTTCTCGTATTAAACGCGTCCGATCCCACGACTATATTACCTGTTGGGCATTATGATACAGAAGGTGATTCCTATGACGTCTACGTGGTTAATGGTTTAGCCTATGTTGCAGATGTTGGTGGTCTTTATATAATAAACTCATCCGATCCCAGGAATCTAGAGGAAAGCGCATATTATAATACGTGGGCTAATGCCCGTAGCGTCCATGTGGCTGACAATCTTGCCTATGTTCCCGATGGCGGAGATGGTGTTCGCATTGTGGATATATCCGACCCGACAAATCCGGAAGAAATTGGATTTTATGATACGGATGGTTCAGCCCGGGGCATACAGGTGGTTGGAGATTTTGGCTATGTTGCGTATGGTGGATATGGCCTTCACATAATAGGTGTATTCAATCCTGTACTTCCACCGTACTTTGGGTCCTGTGATACAGAGGGTAATGCCTTTGATGTTCACGTGATTGACAGTTTGGTCTATATCGCGGATTGGCAGGGTGGTATTCGTATAATAAACGCATCCGAGCTGACTAATCCTACAGAAATTGGTCACTATGCTACAAAAGATTCTGCTCGCAGTGTCTACGTTATTGACAGTTTAGCCTATGTTGCAGCCAGGGATAGTGGTCTTCGCATAATAAATGTTGCCGATCCGGTAAATCCGGAAGAAATTGGGTTCTATGATACGGAGGGTAACAGCCGGGACATCTACGTGATTGACAGTTTGGCCTATGTTGCCGATGGCGGAAATGGTCTTCGCATAATAAATGTTGTCGACCCGAGAAATCCGGAAGAAATTGGGTTCTATGATACGGATGGTCATGCCTGGGGCATTCATGTAATCGGCCGTCTTGCCTATGTTGCAGATGGCGATGCACTACGCGTAATAAATGCATTCGACCCCATTAATCCTGTAGAAACTGGTTTTTATCAAACAGTTGATGAGGTCCGGGGCGTCTACGTAATTGACAGTCTTGCCTTTGTTGCAGATAACAGAGATGGTCTTTACATTATAAATTATATGGGTCCTATTCCGGGTATTCCTGAAATAGGCATTTCAGATTCGCTGCATAATTTTGGTGATGTATCGGTGGTTGATTCATCTGATTGGTTTTTTGACATATACAGTGAGGGAGGAGATACTCTTGAAATAGACAGTTTGACCAACTCCCTTTCAGTTTACACTGTGCTTACACAATTTCCACAGTACGTCCCACCCCGGGATACTTTTAGAGTAAATGTAAGATTTAAACCGGATACTATGAGAATCTATGATGACACAATATTTGCCTATAATAACGATTCTAATAATTCGCCGGAACAAATTTTACTGACGGGGAGAGGTGCAGATCTCAGTCCACCCGTCATCGAATCGACGACTGTGTGGAAAGATACAATTTATGCCGGTCCTTTTGAAATAAGAACAAAAGTTTCAGATACACTATCTGGCGTAGATTCTACTTTGCTATATTACATGAGAGCGGAGGATCCCGACTGGGTTCGTACTTTAATGAATGTCGTGGCTGGATGGCATATTGATACGATTCCTCAGGTCTCAAATTATAATGATACGTTGAAGTATTACATATTATCTATTGATAGTGCTTCTCCAGCTAATATTTCTACCGATCCCGAGGACGCACCCGATAATTACTACTCCTTTATTTCAAATGTCAGTGGTATTGAAGAATCTTTACCTGATACATTTTCCTTTTCAGTAAGATCTTACATGAAGGATCAAGTTATCTTTAGTTTTTCTGTACCGGAGAAGAGTACAATTGTCCTGGAGATTTATGATGTAATAGGTAGAATTGTTTCTACTCCTGTTGATGGTAAATATTCTAGGGGTTTTTATGAGGTAAAATTCCGTCCAGAAGCGAGAGGTGTGTATTTCTACATTTTGAAGTCTTCATTAGGTGATAGAAGGGGGAAAATTGTTATCTTTTAGGTTGCGAATATAAACGGGGTCAAACCGTGAAATTGTGACTAACGGACCAACAATATATAATATAAAAGGAGGTTATAAAATGAAAAAACTATATCGTTCTAAGAAGTACCGCCAGATTGCCGGAGTTTGTGGGGGATTGGGCGAGTATTTTAATATCGATCCGATAATTTTTCGCATGATATTTATTGCACTATTCTTCAGTGGGGGTTCGGGTATAATAATTTATATCCTTATGTGGATTTTTGTTCCGGCTAAACGTTAGATTCTTCGAATTAAAGTTGAATAGTGAAGTAGCAAAATAGTAAAATAGCTCCCATTTACTCAATTCGCAATTTTCCCATTTTTCGATTTTTCTATATACGGTTTCCCGTCTGCGGTCATCGGTCTTTTTTTGGTAACCGAGTAAAAGACTAACTGATAATTACTAACAACAAATTTCTATTTTAATATTACGAGTTTTTTTGTTACCTTTGAATTACCCCTTTCCATGCTTAATAAGTAAATTCCTGTTGGCACTTTTTCTTCATATTTGTTTTTCCCGTTCCAACTTACTGTATGATAGCCGGCTTTTTTGTTCTCCCGTACCAGTGTCTTTACCAATTTTCCTGAGAGGTCGTAAATTTTCAGTGAGACTTTGGAATCAACCGGTACTTCATATCTTATAGTTACATCTCTGTTCATCGGATTCGGATACGCCTCAAAGTAGATATTCTGAGCGTTATCGAATAAATCCTTTTCTTTTACTCCTCCTGTACTCGAATACTTAATCGTCGCATAATCATATTCGGTACCCGTGTTATAACTTCCTCCTGTAACATATACATTACCATTTTTATCTAATGCAATCGCATATGCTTTATCGATATCATTAGCCGGTCCATCATATCTCTGGATCCACGCGGTATCACCCGAAGAGGTGTATTTAATCGTGGCATAGTCAAATTCGGTGCCTGACCCCTCACTTCTTCCTGTTACAAGTATATTACCGCTTCCATCTACCGCAACTGCGGATGCCTGATCTTCAGAACCGACAGATCCTTCATATCTTCTGGTCCATGCGATGTCGCCGGAAGGAGTATACTTGATCGTCGCATAGTCGTAATGAGCACCTGAATCCTCACTCCATCCTGTCACATACACATTACCACTTTCGTCTACCGCTATCGAATATGCCCTATCATCATTGTTAGCCGGTCCATCATATTTTCTAATCCATGCGGTGTCGCCGGAAGGATTGTACTTGATCGTTGTATAGTCAAAATCATTGTTTGTATTCTTTGTTTCTCCCGTTACGTAGCAATTTCCGGCATCGTCTACCGCGATTGCGTGAGCCTCATCCTGGTCGTTATCTACGTCATATCTCTGAATCCACATAGTATCACCCGAAGAAGTGTATTTGATCGTCGCATAGTCATAATTGCTAAATGCACCCGTACTATATCCTGTTACATATACATTACTGTTGCTGTCTAATGCGATTGCATTTGCCTGACTTATGTCATGATCCGGTCCGTCGTATCTTCTAATCCAGTCGATAACGCCTGTAGAGGTGTACTTGATCGTCGCATAATCATAAGAGCTCACTCCTGTCACATATACGTTACCACTTTTGTCTACTGCTATCCCATATGCTTTATCGGGATTGTCCGATGGGCTATTATATCTTCTGACCCAGGCGGTATCGCCAGTAGGAGTATACTTAATTGTCACATAATCATAATTAGTGGTTAAATCATAACTCGTTCCTGTCACATACACGTTACCACTTTCGTCCACTGTTATTCCATATGCTTGATCGTTGCGGCCGCTTGGTCCATCATATCTTTTAATCCAGGCGGTATCGCCGGAAGAATTGTACTTGATCGTAGCGTAGTCAAGATAGTTTGAACTCTCACTCCATCCTGTAACATAAACATTGCTATTGCTATCTACTGCGATTGCGTAGCCCCAATCTTCACCGTCAACCGGTCCGTTATATATATTTATCCACTCTTGTGAAAAAACCGAAAAACTAACCAAGAAGCAACTTAACAAAATTAACGAAACTAAAAAACCCTGAAACTTTTTCACCTTGCCTCCTTATTTCTGAGAGCTAAAGCTCTTTTTTTTGTAAAGTTTGATTCTTTTACCGATCCCTTTCCGTAATGAATTATTGGGACTGATTATAAAATCTTGTAATATTTTAAGTGAATTATCTTCATTTGTCAAGCACTTTTTCCCTTGTTTATTTGGGTTGATTTTAGACATATTAGTTGATTTGTTGATTGGATAATTAGCGAAAAAGCTGACGGCTGACAGCTGACGGCAAAAAACAGACCAACAGACTAATACCAACAGGGCCAGACCTTGAATTGTGAAAAGGGGAAAATAACTGACCGAGGATGGGTGACGGAAGACCGAAAACAACAAAAATTCTCTGCGTACTCTGTGAGTTCTGTTTTTCCTCTGTGCGCTCTGTGGTTTGAAAAATTACTTGACATTTCAACTCAAATTCCCTATAATTGAAACATAAATAAGGGGGTATCATAAAAAAACGATTTTTTTTAAAAACAATTATTTTAGTTCTAATCATCGGAGTACCTTTCATAATAAATAGTAAAGATAATAACGATGAATTAATACTTATACCCGTGAAAAAGAGTGGAAGCTGGAGGTTCATATCTCCAAATTCAGAGAAAGAGATACCATGTATATGTGATGATGCCTATCCTTTTTACAAAGGTTTAGCCGTAGTTAGTATTTCTGGTAAAGAAATGTATCAATATATCGATAAGTCCGGAGATGTGGTTATTTACGCGCGCTATGATGCCGTTTGGCCTTTTTCCGAAGGTTTAGCTCCGGTTTTGAAGAATCATAGATGGGGATATATTGATAGATCCGGGGAGGTAGTTATTCCCATTAAATATGATATTGTCGTAAGTTTTTCCGAAGGTTTAGCCGCAGTTTATATTTATAAAGAAGAAAATTATAAAGGGGGATATATTGATAAATCCGGGAATGTGGTCATTCCCTTTGAATACGATATGGCCTATGGTTTTTCCGAAGGTTTAGCCGCAGTTAGAAAGGGTGGTAAATACGGATATATCGATAAATCCGGAAATGAGGTTATTCTTTTTGAATATGATGATGCCTTGGGTTTTTCCGAAGGTTTAGCCGCAGTTAAAAAGGATGGTAAATGGGGGTATATTGATAAATCCGGGAAGGTGGTTATTTCCTTTTTGTTTATACGTGCCAGGCATTTTTCGGAAGGTTTCGCTGCAATTGGGTTCCCTATGCTTGAAACGAAAGGTGGAGGTAAAGTTTCTTTATATGGATATGTCGGGATATCCGGAAGGGAGTTTATTACCCCTGTGTTTATATATGCCAAGGATTTTTCCGAAGGTCTGGCTGCAGTTGGGGTGATCACGGAAGATAAAAAAGGAAAATATGGATATATCGACAACAAATCCGGAGAGGTTGTTATTTCCTGTGAATATGATAGCGTCAAGGCTTTTTCCGAAGGTTTAGCCGCAGTTAAGAAGGGTGATAAATGGGGTGTTATTAACAGAAAAGGGGAGACTGTTATTAAATTCATTTATGATGCTATTAGATGGCCTTAAATTATAAAAATAACTAGTTCTAAATGTTAGAAAAAAGCTGACTGCTGACCGCTGACAGCCGACAGAAGAAAACAGTCCAACAGACTAACAGTTCAAATGCTCTGTGGTAAAATTAGGATTTATGATTTTGGGGTTGGAATTTAGTATTTAGTTCTTTGTTCGTAGTTCGTGGTTAATAGTTTTCTTAAGTGAATAAAATGTGTAGTATCTGATATATTACAGTAAAAGGAGGTAATAGAATGAAAAAACTATACCGTTCAACTGATTATCGCCAGATTGCCGGAGTTTGTGGGGGATTGGGCGAGTATTTTAATATCGATCCGATAATTTTTCGCATGATATTTATTGCACTATTCTTTAGTGGTGGTTCGGGTATAATAATTTATATCCTTATGTGGATTTTTGTTCCGGCTAAACATTGAAACGAACATAGTCTCTAGTCTTCAGTCGCCAGTCAATAGTCAAAAACTTAGTTTTGGGGGTTGGGATTTAGTTTGACTTTGGACTTAGGACAATGGACTCTGGACTACAAATATTCATTTGTATTTTTCCTTGACGTAGTAATCAAATATCATTATACTTATAGTACAAAAAATCAGGAGGAGGTATGAACCATTTAATAAAAATTATTATTGTATTTATTTTGATTCTCGGAAGTGTCGGTTTGCTTGCGCAGATTTCACCTGAAAGGATAAATAGGGAAGAAAGATTTAATTCTGAGATTCATACATCGAGTAGTAAACTCAGGGCGGATTCATTGAATTGTGAACTTGTCGGTGGTTGGTTCTCCGGTCCATGTTACACAGCCTTTGTTGATTCTACAAGAGATACTCTCGCCTATATAAGTGATGGCGGGTATTTTTGTATTCTGGATGTGTCAGATCCAACAAATCCAATTTTAGTAGGTAAGTTTAGATGTGTCGGAACAGTCGGAGATATATATGTCGTCGAAACCCTTGCCTATGTTGCGAATGGCGACAATGGTCTGCGAATAATAGATGTTTCCGACCCGGCCAGTCCCGAGGAGATTGGGTTCTGTAATACAGGGGAATGGGCTTGTGATGTCTATGTTGTTGACACCCTCGCATATGTGGCGGATGGAGACAGTGGCCTGCGCGTGATAGATGTTTCCGACCCTGTCAATCCGGTAGCAATTGGATTCTACTATACAGGGGGAGATGCTCAGGATGTCTATGTTGTTGACACCCTTGCCTATGTTGCGAATGGCGACAATGGTCTGAGTATAATCAATATTTCCGATCCGACCAATCCTTCAGAGCTTGGATTCTATGATACAGAGAGTTACGCCTATGGTGTTTATGTCGTCGACACTTTGGCCTATGTTGCGGACGGCATCATGGGTGGCCTACGTATAATCAATATTTCCGATCCGACCAATACATCAGAGATTGGGTTCTACGATACAATTGGTTTCGCCTGTGATATCAAAGTAGTCGATACTCTCGCCTACGTTGTGGACAACTGGTACGGTTTGCGTATAATAAATATTTCCGATCCCGCCAACCCTGATGAAATTGGATTTTACGATACAGACGGGCTTGCTAATGGTGTTAACGTAGTTGATACTCTGGCCTATTTTGCGGATGGTTACAATGGTCTGTATATAATAAATATTTCCGATCCTACCACTCCATCAGAAAGCGGTTTTTACGATACGGGAGGTTACGCCCGGGGTGTCTATGTGGTTGACACCCTCGCCTTTGTCGCGGATGCCTACGACGGTCTGTATATAATCAATGTTTTCGATCCGGCCAATCCGTTAGAGATTGGATTTTATAATACAGGGGGTAACGCCTATGATGTTTATGTTGTTGACACATTTGCTTATGTGGCGGATGGAGATAGTGGTCTGTGCATAATTGATGTTTCTGACCCAGCTAACCCGGAAAGGATTGGTCTCTATGATACAGAGTATTTCGCCTATGGTGTCTGTGTGGTCGATACGCTAGCCTACGTTGCGGATGGCTGGGATGGTCTGCGTATAATAAATATTGCCGACCCGACCAGTCCTTCAGAAACCGGTTTCTACGATACAACAGGGGGGCTTGCCTTTGACGTCGACGTAGTTGATACTTTGGCCTATTTTACGGATGCTGACGCTGGTCTGCGTATAATAAATATTGCCGACCCGACCGATCCTGATGAAATTGGATTTTTCGATACAGGGGGAGATGCTGAAGGTGTCCTTGTTGTCGACAGTTTCGCCTACGTTGCTGATTATTCGGGTGGTCTGCGTATAATAAATGTTTCCGATCCAACCGATCCGTCGGAGATTGGTGCCTACGATACAGTGGGAAATGCCTATGACGTTTATGTTGTTAACAACCTTGCTTATGTAGCGTATGGCAGGAGTCTGCGTATCATAGATGTTTCCGATCCTGCCAATCCATCAGAAATTGGATTTTATAATACAGGGGATCGCGCTTATGGCGTTTATGTTGTCGACGCCGTTGCCTATGTTGCGGATAATTATGACGGCCTTTACATTATTAGATATACCGGAGGTTCAGGGATCGAGGAAGATAAAATTTTAGAAGAAGGAGTTTCACTTGTTAACGTAAATTCAGAAATTAATATTCGATTTTCTCTTACGGAAAGTAAAAAGGTAAAGGTTGAGATATTCAACCTTCTCGGACAGAAAATGGGCAAACTAATGGACGGAGTTATTTCTTCCGGTATATATAATCTCAGGTGGAATGGAGATAACGGCATCTATTTTGTGAGAGTGGAAATAGGGGATAAGATTTACAGGGAAAAAGCAATTATTCTTCGGTAATTGAGTCAAGAGTCTAAAATTGGGATTTAGGGGGTGGGACTTAGTTCGTCGTTCCTGGTTCGTAGTTAACTCCGGTCTGCCGTCCTCTGTCATCGGTCCTAGTGTTAACAGCCTAACCGACAAACAGACTAACGATTTAAAAAACCCTGTGGTCTTTGTGAGCTCTGTAGTTAACTATTGTTTCGAGTTTAGGGTTTTGTATTTTGAGTTAAAAAACAACAAAAAAATCCTGTTTATCTCCGTCCTATTTCTCTGCGTATTAGTGTCTTCAAGGCTATCTGTTTAAAACTATCAAACCGATAAATTTTGAACTTGACTTTAATAAATATCGGGTTATAATTAAAGTATGATTAAAAGAAGTATGTTTCCTGAACTTAAAAGTCATCTTTCGAAAAAAGAGATAAGTTTTATCGTTGGTCCAAGACAGGCGGGCAAAACGACTTTAATGCTTATATTAAAGGAGCGCCTGGAAAAAGATGGTAAAAAAACTCTTTTTTTTAATCTTGATATAGAGTCGGACAAAGAATATTTTGTTTCGCAGGCAAAACTGTTGAAGAAGATTGAATTGGAGTTGGGTAAAAAACAAGGATTTGTCTTTATAGATGAAATTCAAAGGAAGGCGGACGCGGGTATTTTTTTGAAAGGTATCTATGATATGAATACACCATATAAATTTATCGTTTCGGGATCCGGCAGTGTTGAATTAAAAGAAAAAATTCATGAGTCACTTGCCGGGAGGAAAAGACTTTTTGAACTTTCTACATTATCTTTTGAGGAATTTGTAAATTTTAAAACCGAATATAAGTACGAAAGTAAACTTTCGGATTTTTTTGCCGTAGAAAACGATAAAACATACCTTCTTCTTGAGGAATATTTGAATTTTGGCGGTTATCCCCGGGTTGCTCTGGAAGATGAATTATCCGAAAAGCTCAAAATAATCAATGAGATTTATCAGAGTTATATTGAACGAGACATTTCGTACCTTCTGAAGGTTAAAAAAACAGACGCATTCAGTAATCTTGTAAAGATAATATCCTCGCAAATTGGAAAATTGACCAATTACGCTGAGTTATCCTCAACTTTAGGTATTGCTCATAAAACTTTAAAAGAATATCTGTGGTATATGGAGAAAACTTTTATAATTCATAAGGTTGCACCTTATTTTAGTAACGTTCGCAAAGAAATCACCAAATCGCCGACTTTCTATTTTTACGACCTCGGACTCCGAAATTTTGCCCTTGGCAGCTTTGGAAACTTTCAAAATAAAAGTTTTGTTTTCCAGAATTTCATTTCCAATATCCTGAGAGAAAGAACTAACATGACTTCTTCGAAAATCTGTTTCTGGAGATCTAAGGATAAAGCAGAAGTTGATTTTGTGATAGATAAGGGTAGAAGCTTTATACCCATTGAAGTAAAGTACCAGAAGTTAAATAACCCAAAAATAGCAAGGTCACTGAGAAGTTTTATCAATCGTTATAAACCAAAGAAATCTTTAGTTGTAAATCTAATGTTAGATGAGACTATTTTGATGGATTCCTGTGAAATACGCTTTATTCCATTCTATAAGCTGACGGAAAAACAAATATTTGGAAATGAATAGATTCTTCGAATCTGAGTCAAATGGATAAACAGCATAATTAGGATTCAGGATATAGGATTTAGAGTTTAGAAAAGACAAAAAACCCATTTCCCAATTTTCCCGTTTTTCGATTTTTCTATACGCGGTCTCCCGTCTGCGGTCGCTGGTCTTTCTTTTACAGACTAACGATTTAAATCTTTGTGTTTCTGTGTGAGATCATCTGCTTGACAAAAGGGATGTATTGCTTAATTTATATTGAAGGGAGAAAATAAATGGAAAAAATATTATTAAATACGCATGAATATGACGGTAAATATGTTGCGCTAAAAAGCGCTGAAGATAATTCCGTTGTCGGTGTCGGAAAATCACCGAAAACAGCGCTCAAAGCCGCAAAAGAAAAAGGAATTCAGAATCCTTACATTATTTACATCCCCAATAAAGAAGTAGTTCACATTTATTGTGCTGGTTAAAGATTATCCTTTTACAAAAACCCGTCCGGATGATATAGCACGCCCATACCTTCCTGTTACTATCTTGAATCAAAAGAAAAATAAAGAAATAAATGTTTAAGCTTTGATAGATAACGGAGCTGATGAATGCGCCTTACCCGCTTCTCTTGCTTCTCTTTTAGGACATAATCTGAAATCCGGATATAAAAAAAAGATAAACACTGGCAATGGTTTAACCGTTGCTTACAGCCATAGTATTCGTATTAAAATCTTTGATTTCATTACGGATGAAGTCTTGATAGATTTTATGCCTAATTTACATATTCCTTTGCTCGGAGTTAAGAGCTTTTTGAGTAATTTTGTTTTAACAATAAATTATAAAGACAGCAATTTTACGCTTTTATAAATCAAAAACCTTGTAACGGGGTGGGGGCTTGTTTTTCTAATAAGATGGTTCGTTGTTCCTTATTTTGTTAGTGTGTTAGTCTGTTGGTGCGTTGGTGGGTAAAAAAACAGCCTAACCGACCAACAGACCAGCAGACTAACATTTTAAATACTCTGTGTGCTCTGTGATAGTATTTTAGTTTCCCTTGACTTTTCTTGAAAATTAAGTATTTTAGTAGTAGTAAATGTAGGTTAAGGAACCTTCAAGATCGTGAGGAATTTAATTGTTTTCTTATTCATTTATCTGCCTTCTGGTTTTGCCGGTTAAGTATCTCAATACGTTTTCCGTAAAATCGTATTCGGATTTAATTACATTTACAAAATTATGTAAATATTCAAAGCCCAAGGAGGTAATATGAATATATACGTAGCTACCATTTCACCGCAATTAACTGAAGAAGAAATAAAAGAAGCTTTTGCAGCTTATGGAAAGCTCTCTTCGTTTAAATTAATTAAAGATATGTACACAGGCACGTTAAAAGGATTTGGATTTATCGGAATGCCTAGTAAAACTGAAGCAGAAGCAGCAATTGCCGGCTTAAACGGCAAAAAATTTAAAGGTAAAAAACTTACCGTAAAGGAAGCTCGTTCGAATCCGGATGGCATTATAGTTGGTCCGAGAGGAAGAAGCGGAACATCAAGTTACGGCTTTTCCAGATAGTCAAAATATTGTTTATCTCAAAGACTAAGATTCTTAGGGATAGAGAAGGGTTTGACTTTTTTTAAATAATCTAGTCCGTAGTTCCTTACATAGATTCTTCGAATCTAAGTTAAATTGTTGAATAGAGAAATAGTTAAATAGTTATCCCATTCCCCAATTTTCCGACTTTTCCATTTTTCTAAATACGGTTTCCCGTCTGCGGTTATCCGTCATTGTTATTCAAGTATTGACATGCTTTGAGTTTTTAGTTATAGTATAATAAGTCAAAGGAGGAAATATGGAAATAGCACCAGGAATAGTAGTTGATGCTAATATATGTTCAGGTAAGCCCGTTATAAAGGGAACTAGAATTCCTGTTGAAATAATAATTGGTAAGCTTGCAGGTGGAATGACATATGAGGAAGTTATAGAAGAATACGGAATTACACGAAAGGATATACTGGTTGCTCTTAACTACGCGGCAGATACTCTTTCTCACGAGGAAATAAAAGCAGTAAAATAGGATGCTTAAGTTTTTAATTGATGAAAATATGCCTCACTCTACGGGCGAAGCACTTAAGAAAATAGGGTATGAGTCAATGGATGTTCGAGACTGTAATCTTTCCGGCGAATCTGATGAAAAGGTTTTTTAAATTTGCCCAAAACGAGAAAGCGGTTATTATAACTGCAGATAGAGGTTTCGGGAATATACTTAGGTTTCCCTTAGGTAAACATAATGGTATTATGATTGCAAATTTTCCCAATGAAATGTCGGCTGCTGAAATGAACTCGCATCTTGTTAGACAAATTCAAAGTTTATCGGAAGACCAAATTAGTGGCAGTTTAGTCATAGTCGATTCTAAGAAAGTAAGAACAAGAAAAGTATAAAAAATATTCGTGTTATTCGTGCTATTTGTTGTTCCTCTTTGTTTTGGTGTGGGTTGAGTTCCGAAATCGCGATAAAAATTTAGTGTTTTTCGTTTGTTTCGTGGTTCAAAAATCCCTTGACTTTTCAACTCAAATTCCCTAAAATTATAACATAGTTGGGAATCGCTCAATTTATGTAAGATTTAATTTTTAAATTTTCAAATAGTTTAAGGAGGGAACAGTAATGAAAAAACTTTCTTGTTTAATTCCAATATTTATCATTGCCACTTCGCTTATCTCATATCCGGTTTTGAGCGCCGATAAATGGATTCGTCAATCAGAAATCAGGCCGAGAATCAGCGATGCTGCTGATCAAAGCGAGACAATGTTTGGGGACTTTAAATCGACCTGGTATTTCCATGGGGCAAGAAATGAAAATGGGACGCCGGATCATGGTTGGGTACGCAGTTGGCTCCGAAATTCGGGTTCGAGGTGGGGATGCAGGAACTGGTATGATCCTGAAGGTGATTCTATCATGCCAATCAGACTGGGCGGTGCTCCTTACGGTACATCAGATCCAAGCACAGTACAGTTTGCGGTACCGGATACTTCCGGTATAACTATACATAAGTATTACAGGTATCATCCTCCGGCCATTGTTGTCGATGGGGTACATCTCGAAGAAACGTTTCCGCAGGAAGGAGACCATTACGCTCCGGATAAAGTGTGGGGGACCGCTGATGTGATGGTTGAGTCTCATGCAAGGAACTGGATGGGACTGGATATTTATCAGAGAGTGATGAGCTGGGTTTCCAGGCATCATAATCAGTATGTCGTCTATGACTGGACAATTGTGAATACAGGAAATATAGATTTGGACGATGAGATAGAACGCGAAGGTTACGCAATAGACAGTTTATATTTTATGAGGCAGCTTCTGATGACGCCAAACAATGAAAACCAGCAGAAAGCAGAATGGCATACCTGGACAGGGGTTTATCCTGACTGGGATGAGCCGGGAGATTCTGTGCGTTGTATAATTTCTTACCCGGCTATCGAGTGGGAGAGGTTAGGAGGACCCCCCTGGGATGGCGATCCTCTTGGTTGTTTTATATGGGAGCGTGATTATTTAGATGATCCGTGTTCCGGCGGTGAGGTTATCCTTTACGTTCCTGAATCTTCTGATATAGCCATGGGTCCCGGTCCGGGTGCCGAGGATGGAGATCCGGAGAACTATCCGGAAACCGACGATTCTACCCAGCCGAGAGCACATGGTATACGGGGGCCCGATGATCTTGAATATAAACGGAATTCTGATAGGATTCCCCCGACTGGTGATGATAGTTGGGAAACGGTATATAATGCTATGAAGTACGGAGAAAAAAGCGATCCTCAGTATGAACCTTATGTAGAGTATATGACGGCAACTTACCCCAACACCTATCATGCAGTACCAACCGATTTGAGGGGGTATGAGAGATGGAACGATCTATGTCATGATAATCCTCAAATCTTCTGGCATGCTGTAGGCAATGCGAGTATGGGTCCCTTCCATCTGGACTACGGAGATTCTATCAGGATTGTGTGGGCAGATTGCGGAGGTCGTCTTTCAGCCAGAGCTTCATGGGAACTTGGTAAAGCGTGGAAGGATAGCTCGATAACATTCGTTACCCGGAGCGGTGATACGCTCGATATAAATGATATAAGTCTGACAGCTCCGCATTTGCCAAATCAGGCAGATACGATTCATATACCTCCTGTGTACAGGAATAATCCCTGGCGCTGGCAGGATGAGGGTTATGCGTGCGATCGTGCCAACTTGATTAAGGATATGTGGGTGTATTCGACAGTAGATTCTGTCATAAGACATTCAATAAACGCTCAGTGGAACTTTGACCATGATTATGACATTCCTGCTCCGCCACCACCGCCGTCGATTGAGGTTACCTCAGAAGATGCTCAAATAGTAATACACTGGTGGTATGAGGAACCGTCTGATGAACCGTCTGACCTCGCGGGATTCAAAGTATATCGTTCTACAGGTAGTGCGGGTAAGGGGCCTCTAATTGAAAATGATGGTGTAGTAGGTGAATGGGAAGTGATATATGAAGCTGGTCCTGATGAAGACACGTATAATGATACGGATGTGGTTGGCGGCGAAGATTACTATTACTATGTTGCCGCGTTTGATGATGGAACTCATCCGGAAACTCCTTATCCAGGTGACGTAAGCGGTACTCCTGAAGTGCTTGAAAGCGGAAGGTGGCAGAACAATACTACCAGAGCTGCTTCATTGGCAGGGATAGAAGAAAGAGAAATTCCTAATGTATTTTCAATATCTAAACCCACTCCCAATCCCTTCACAAAAGAAACAGTTCTGAAATACAAATTACCAGAAGATGCTGAGGTCGATATAACTTTATATAATATGATTGGAGAAAATATTAGAGAACTTTTTTCGGGTAAGAAATCCGCGGGTGTCTACCAATTGACCTGGGACGGAACCAATAAGACGGGTGAGAAACTTCCCGGAGGGATATACTTCCTAATTTTAAGAGCCGGAAACAAGGAGGCAAGCACTAAACTGATGCTTGTGAAGTAGTCCCGTATTTGGTATAAATAGAGGGCGAAGCACTGCGAGTCGTGAATCCTGAGCATATCTTTAGGATTTAGTTCGTATTGCCCTGTTCGTAGTTCCTTCGTAGATTCTTCGAATCTAAGTTAAATTGTTGAATAGAGAAATAGTTAAATAGTTATCCCATTCCCCAATTTTCCGACTTTTCCATTTTCTATACCTGGTCTACTGTCTGCGGTCGTCTGTCTTTCTTATTAACCGACCAACAGACTAACAATAAAAAACTCAGTGCTCTTTGTGGTTCAATTAGTTTTTTTGACCGGCAACAAGTGACTGGAGACTAACGACTAGTATTCAGCGCCTCATGACTTTTTTTGCGCTTTTTTAAAAAAAAATTCCCCCCTTGACAAATTAAAAAAAATTATTATAATACTTTACAAAACAAAGTACTCTGTATAGAAAGAAGGAAAGAATGGAAAAAATAGTAGAGAGTATAGGATGTGTAAAGAAAAAAATGATTCGAAAGGAGGTATTTATGTTTAAAAAATATGTAGGTTTATCTCTTGTTTTGCTTCTTCTGACGCCCTCTATAGTTGAAGCAAAATCTATGTTCGAGGAGAACTTCGAACGCGAACAAAAAGAATTAAAATCAGGGGGCCAGGCAGTGGGACTGTCGCTTGCTGCTACAGGGATGCCACTTATTTTAGGAGGAACGCTTTTGTTTGGAGATTCGGAAGAATTGGGGCTATCTATAGGCTTTGGTAGTATTGTTTTAGGTCCCAGTATTGGTCATTTTTATGCGGGACAAACAGGACGGGGAATTCAAGGTATCGCAATACGATCTGGTATAGTGGCAGGAGCTACGGGATTGGGGTACTGGGTAACAAGGGATTCGCACCCGGATGTTAGGGGATTTACAGTAATGTGTTATATTTTATTAGGTGGTCTTTTAAGCGGCGTTCATGGGCTGTATGACATCTGCACCACTCCTTCATCGGTTAGAAAATACAATGAATCTTTAATGGAAGAAAACAGCTTAAGATTAGTTCCGGAAGTAGATCCTTTTAATGAAAGTTACGGGCTATCCATTGTCTATAATTTTTAGCCGAACTTTGCTAGTGGGTTGGTAGGTTGGTGAGTAAAAAACCGCCAACCGACCAACTTCCCACAAGCCAACAATTTGAAATCCGTGGAAATATTCAGGGTTTGGGATTTAGTAAAAACAAACAAAAATTCTTTTATTCGTGTAATTTGTTGTTCCTCGTTTTTTATTTCTCTGTGATTAAAAAAGGGGCACAGGGGGAGCAAGTTTTTACTCTTGACTTCCAGTGAAAAAATCTTATATCTTTAAATGTGCGGAAACAGTGCCGTGGCTGAACCACGCTGTGAAGATAAATGATTTGGTGTGTATAAAAATAATTGAGTTTACAAAAAAGGAGGTAGTGTGAACACAATAGAAAAAGCATTAATGCACGGATTGTTTGTTCATTTACATCACAATATAGATAAAGTAATCGATTTCAAGGGCTTTCAGGAATTAAATCGCCAGGTAGAAAAGGTCTGGCCGGGAGCTCTGGTGATAGGGCCTGAAGAAAACGATGACGCCGCGGTCTTTCAAGTCCCGGGCATGGAAGGTTTTGTGGTAGGCAAGATGGAAAGCCATTGTTCTCCCTGTGTGCCCAGACCTTATGACGCTGCAGCCACCGGCGCCGGTGGAGCGATGCGTGACGTGGTTGCCATGGGTGGCCGTCCGATTTTTCTTCTGGATTTCATCGGGACAAGGCCTCTTGACCAGGAAGTCATAGTTGGTCCTTGCGGCTTTGCCGGACGTTGTACCTGCGGGAAGTGTAAGGTTATGACCAGTCAGGAAAGGCTGAACATAATGATTAAAGGAGTAAGGGATATGTGTGAGGTTATGGACGTGTTTGTTGTCGGTGGAGGATTCTCTACCTCTTTTTCCGATATTGTGCCGGCAGTAGTGGTGTCGATATTCGGCAAATTGGTCACCGAAAAGCCTCTTACCAAACCGGCAAAAAATGCCGGAGATAAGATTATCATTATAGGCGTGACAGGGAATGACGGAAACGATACGCTCTATAGAGCCGGCCTTGTAGAAGAGATGCGCCCGGCTGTAGCTTTGTTTAAAGAGGAAAGGACCGCCCTGGAAGCGGCCATGGCTGCTTTCGGTACCGGTAAAATCAAAGCCTGTGCTGATTTGGGCGCCGCCGGTATCGGAGCCGCGGTATGCGAGTCAGCCAGGTATGGCGGCTTAGGGGCAAGAGTGGATCTGTCCAAGGTTCCGGTTTCAATCAAGGAGATTATCCCGCAGGAGATCTTAATTTGCGAGACTCAAGCCCGATATGTGGTTCATGCCGCGCCGGAATCTGTCGATGAGGTATTACAAGCCATACGATCTAAAACCGATAATGTTGCGGTAATAGGAGAAATCACCTCTGATGATAAGGAAATTTTTGAATATAACGGAGAGGTCGTCGCCTCTATTCCCAACAATCCGTCGGAAGAAACGTTAGAGGCTTTGAGAAGTGGGAAATAGCTAAGTTAGGGTATAGGATTTAAATTTTAGTTCGTAGTTCCTGGTTCGTAGTTCGTGGTTGTTTCCGGTCTACCATCTGCGATCATCCGTCTTTCTTATAACCGACCAACGAGCTATCTTGACAAGCTCATAAAGATTCATACAATTAATATCGAAGGTTTTTTCATGTTATGATTATTAATTGGGTTGCGAAAGTTTTTGTAGCAATAAATTCGAATAAAAAAACATCGCAGATTGCGCTGGCTATTTCCTTTGCTTTTATTCTCGCGTTGATTCCCAAAACAAATCTTTTCTGGATTTCGTTGTTTGTTCTTACATTCTTCCTTAAGCTGAACCAAGCAGTAGAAATGGTCTTTATTGCCGTTTTCAGTCTGCTCCTTGGTTTTCTGGACAAATTCCTGGATAGAATCGGATACGCTATTCTTACAATCCCCTCATTAAGCAACTTCTTTACGAAACTTTTCAACAGTCCGTTCTTTTATTTAACAAAGTATTATAATTCCCTTGTCATGGGCGGACTTGTAGTAGGATTGGCACTGTCTATTCCGATTTACTCTCTAGCGAAGTATATGGTTGATATTTACCGCGATAAAGTGAGAGAAAAAATAGCGAACAATAAATTTGTTAAGGCAGTCATGAAACAACCTATTCTGGTGGGACTTAAAAACAAATTTGGTTCAGCTGTAAGGTTTTATGATAATATCAGGTAAGTTATATGAGTGATGTAAAAAAAATACCGAAACTATTTAAAGGAACATTCACAGAAGAGCAGTTTAGAAAGAAAATTCTGCATAAACTCTACATACACGAGTACAGAAATTATATAAATGAGGTTTTCGCCCGGGATGAGGAAGGCAAATATAAGTTAAAGGAAAACCTTGGCAAAAAAGATATAAAGAGACTTAAAAGTATTGCGAAGAGCATTAAAAGCAACGAAGGGTTCGTCCTCCGGGGCAAGCTGGCTCTTATCCTAATTTTCCTCATCGGAATAGTAATCTTCAATATCGTTTTTATGGATAAGCTGATCGAAAGGGCGATAGAAAGGAATCTCGAAAGGATATTCGAGGCAAAAGCGGACATAAGGGGGCTGGATTTGCAGATTTTTGAAGGGCGTCTTCGTTTTCAATCTCTCGAAGTGGCAAACAGCAGAAAACCTTTCCGCAATTTATTTGAACTCGGAGAGGTTGATTTACAGCTCGATATTGAGCAGCTCGTAAGGAGCAAGGTCGTAATCGACAATGTGAAATTACAGGAAATCAGGTGGGATACGGAAAGAAAAACTTCAGGAGCTCTTCCTGGAGTCAGAGCGACAAAAGCAGGAGAGATGGGCGAGGAAGAGGGAAAAACTTTTGTGGGTACTTTCCTGGAAGATGCGGGAAAAGTCGTGGCTGATATTATAAAGCAAGAGATGGAAAATATAAAATCCCCGAAACTTTTACAAGAACTTCCCGGAAAATATCAAGATTTAAAAGTGGAATGGGAAGAAACCTTACAGGAGCAAAGAAAAGAATTAGAAAATCTTCCGAAATTGTTAGAACCGGTAAGAGCGATAAAAATAGAGGATATAAAGACGGCTGATGAAGCGTTAAGCGCCTATAACATGGTTGATGAAACATATAAAAAGGTCAAATTGACGGAAAGTAATCTCGCAAAATCATATGATAAACTAAAAACAGATTTAATTATGGCTAGCAAGGATAAAAAAAACGTTAGTGCTACCATCAGTGCGGATTATGCGCATCTATCTTCTTTCATTAAATCGCCTGAAAAGAGAGGAGAAATTGCCAGCGCGATTCTCGACCCTTACATAGAGAAATATCTAGCTGAGATACACGGCAAATTTAAAAGGTGGAATTATTACTTCGAGAAATTAAAACCTATGATAAAAAGAAGAGAAGGAAAAGAATTGGTCTTACGGGCTTACGGTCGAGACGTCACTTATCCCAGTGTGGCAGTCCCGAAGTTCTGGCTTAAAAACATGGATGTTTCCCTGGGTAGTATAGTAGAGCGAAATCTTTACAGCGTAAAAGCCAGCGACATAACAAGCGATCAGAATATAATAAATAACCCAACCACCTTTGCAATCAAAAGAGTTAAAAGCAACGAAGAGGTCCAGTGGGCGGGTTTAATCGATAAAAGGGAAGACAGAGAAAAGTCGGCAGTGTTCGATTTTAAAGCAAAGAATATCCCGTTTGTCTTAGCTGAGGGCATAAAAGCCTTCAAAGTCAGTAATGCAAAAGGCATTTATAATCTCGACGGCGAACTGTCTTTTGACCGTTCTAATAGAGCGGGCGGAACTTTACATTTACAACTTTCCAATCTCGAGTTGGATTTAAGCGATAAAGAAGACAAGATCGCGGCAAATATCAAATCCGTTCTTTCGGCGAATCCTGTGGATATTGAGGTTGGTTATACGGTTTCAGAGGAAGGAAAATACACTCTTAAGATAAAGAGCAATCTGGATAAATTGATTTCCGGGACAATAAACAAATTGGTAACGGAGTGGGTGAATGAAACGAAGGCTAAACTCGACGCAGAATTGAATAATTTACTCAAAGCCAAACTCGAGGAATACCAGGAAAGTTATAAGGGCTTCATCTCCCTGGAAGAAGACCTTAAAGGAAATCTTTTAGAGGTAAAGACGTATACTCAATTACTGGAAAAGAAAAAACAGGAACTGCAGGCGAAGATAGACGAGAAAAAAACCGAAGCCAAGAAAAAAGTCGAAGATAAAGCAAAGGAAGAAGTCGAAAAAATCAAAGAGAAAATCAAACTTCCTTTTCAATAAATAGGTTCCGTACATAGATTTTTCAAATCTAAGTTGAATGGTTGAAACTGGAAAACAGATAAACAGGAAAATAGTTTTTGACTAATGACTCAAGACGCTCATTTATTTTAAAAAAACCTTTTTATTCTGTTTCTTCTGGGGGGTTTTCGCAATGCTGACAGGGACTCGTTTCAAACTTACGAATAAAAGGATGGGGATCCGGAGTTGGCGTTATCATAAGGTCGAAATACTCCTTGATTGGGGCAACATATGGATGAGAATAAGGGTCGTCTTCATTAAAATTTGTCGATCCCCCGGGACCTATGAAATAATCGAGCATACCTATGACCAGATTCCCCGGAGTCCCTTCTCCCGCGCAGTAATTATGCACATAATAAGGCGGAGCGCCGTTACCCGATGCCATCAAGAAATAAACCCACGCGCCAATGCCGACATTACATTCCACATTCTGCATCCACTTTATCTGTTCCAGGGTTGGCTCTGCCCAATCATCGTCACTAAGTCCGCTAAAATCAGGCCACTCACAACCGATGCGCTCTAAAGCCTCCTTTTTGCCATACTTGTCGAATTCCCTGACACTGCAACCAAACCTTATTTGAAAAAGTCCCACAGGGGGATCCGGGATATCCCAGTGTACCAGGCCAACGTCGAGAGAGCTTTCCCTGCAAGCCGCCGCTACGAGAAATGCCTGACACCAGATTTGCCAATCTTCGTCAGGGGGCGCAAACTCGGCACAGGCTCTGATAACGGCTTCGATGAATTCATCTCGCTTTCCCGCGTTGTCGAGCGCTTCCTGACCCCACGGAAGTACATCTATGTAGCCCGAAACCCTGGCAGCATCTTCGGAATCAATCGGGGCGAGATTATCCTCATCATTAAAGATACAACCCCCGAATCCTGCTACCATCAGCATGATAAGAAAAACCGCTATAACCGTTAATCTTTTGTTATTGCTGCTTTCCATGATTTAAATTGTAGATGTTTATAAAAGTTTGTCAAGGAGGATATTAAAATAGAATACAGAAGTCAGGAGCCAGAAGCCAGAATCCCATCCCCTAAAAAAACAATTTATTTAACCGCAGAGTACACAGAGATTTTTTTGTTTTATTCTAACTGCTAAATTCCAACTTCTAACTACTAAAAAACTATTTAACTATTTTCCTATTTAACAATTTAACTATAGCGATAGCTATTGTAAAGGTATTCACACTTAAAGGTCTGATAATATGACCCCGTTAATATCGTTAATATTTGAAGTAAGAATCGTTCAGTTTAGATAATAGAGAAACACTCTATTTAATATAGACATGGTTGATTTTGAGGCCCTTGCTGGTCCTTCGAAAACCGATATCTCATCGATTTTATCTTCTGTAAGTCTTTTAGCCGCATCTTCAAATTCGATATTGATCATTTCATCAATTGGTTCCTTTTTGCATAATAAATAACTTAATATTTTAACGATTAAAGAGACATAATTATCAAGAAAATATTTGGAATTTATTTCGTTTAAATCTTTACAATCGCCTTCTTTTAAGTATACAGAGATGTTCTCGTAATTGTCATTTATCCATCCTGTAGATTCTTTATGCTCAATATCAAATATTTGTTTTCCTACTTTATATAGAGAGTGCTCAGCAATTTTCTTAAAAAAGCCCAGACTATAATCCAATTGTCCGATCCATGATAGCGAATTTAAAAACTCCGAATAATTAGTTGAACATTTTATCGAAGTCTCAATAATACCATCGAGTTGATATATTTTGGTACTTTTTAATTTATCAAAAAAATCCTCCAGGTGCTCTTTGGAGGCCTTGAGATTCTCTTTTGTTTCTTCGATTTCATCTTCTATCCTTTTCTTTTGTCCCTCGATTTCTGTAAATAGGCTAGCCTTAACGATTCTTCTGATCCTTCCTATAATATGATCATAAGAACACTTGTTGGCTGCTTTCTTAATCGATATAGAACTTTTAAAATATTCTCTTTTCTTGCTTTTTGTATAAGTATCAAAAATCTCTTCTATATGAGTGTTGAAAATTATAAATGCGATTTTTAAGTCATGTAATAAATCCCTTCCTTGTTGAATGTTTGCAACATTGTCTGAACTATTAAAAAAGTTTTCTATATTTTCCTTGCTTTGATCAGATCCTGGAGGATATTTTTGCCAAACTTGCGTTGTATATTTATCTTTCCTTGATACCATTATATCCGCAACGTTTAAAAGCCACACATCGAACAAAAACTCCTTTCCCCCTTTTTTGATTTCCTTGATGTCTTCCTCGCTAATGTGCTCAGAGTCCTGTTTTCGTTTCCGTCTCCTTACATATCGTTCAATTCTTTCAATAAGATTTACAAACCTCATATAACCATTTTCTCCGGTTGATAACGTACCAAAAAGGTCGTGACAGTCGATCAGGTCAGCTATGAATAGCAAGTCATCCCTGTCGAGAAATGGGTCCTCTCCATTTTTGGGCTTCTTGGACTTCGGGGCAAGTTTTTCGGAAAGTTTGCTAAATTGATATAGATCTTTACTTTTATATGAAGATAATATTATACTGCCTTCCATTGCGTGTCTGTGATCCACAACTGATTTACCAATATCGTGGAAAAACCCTGCCAACATAAGTTTTAAAGTTCTACGGCTCGGGATTTCGTTAAAGCAAATATCTCCAGGTTTTTCCATCAAGTATTTTTTGAATATTTCCTTATATGTTTTACTATACGAAGTGATTAACTTTCCTTTACGGAAAAAGAAAATCAGGTGAGCCAAAGCAGCCACGACATTTACAAAATGATTGTAATTACCACTGTTCTTTGAATAGTTATGGAATTTGTTATTATCATCCTTATTGTTATTATCATCCTTATTGTTATTATCATCCTTATGCAGCCTTAAGATATCGTGTATCGTGTCTTCATATTCTGAATATGGGATATTGTACTTCCTTTCCAGAAAAAGCTCGTGAAATTTATTGACGAATGGCAGAGGGATACTTTCCCCATTATTTCCGTTTTTATCGATTGAGGTATATAACCCTCCATCGCAGACTTTTTTTATGAGTTCATCTATATCTTCTTTAATCTCTAAATCAAAACCACTATTTTTACCATTAAATTTACTGTCAATATGATTCAAAATTTTTTTTATTTCGTTTTCTTCATCGAGTTCGCCAAGTTTATCTAATAACTCTTTGTAAGGCCAATATGCCTTTTTAACGGATTCAATACAGGCTTGAAAGCACTTTGATTTTGAGCTAATTATGTTATACAACATCCTTATTCCTCATTATATTATTTTATTAACCTCACATAATTTATGCATTATATCGAAAAAACAACTAAATGTCAATAGCAGCATTCAGGAAATACTAAAAAAATCCCTTTGACCATTATTAGCATTTTATTGTTTTTATGTTATATATGAAAAAGAACCTTGATATTATTATATTAGAAAATTACTAAGTGTTGAGATTTGTTCCTTGATGCATGGCAGATATTCAAAAATAAATCCTAATTACACAAATTTGACCTGGACGGAAATGTTACATAAATTGTTATTACTGTTTTTGAAGTCGTCTAAAAAACACAAGCAATGCAATTGTGGCAGTCAAAGTCGCTGCTCCCATGCCAAAATTAAGAGTAAGAAAGATTAAAATAATGTTATCAAACACATAACCTATCCCTCCAAGGATGCAAATGATTCCATTAGATATAAATGCATATTTAATCACTTTGTTCAATCGGCTCCCTGTAAATATAGGTGCTATGAAGAGACAGGATAAACTGAAAAAGAAAATCCAGCCAACCATATTTATTCCGGCAATACCCGATATCGGATTCGACTGAATAAATTGTTCCAGTCCGGCAATTTGTCCTTTGGCAATACTCAGTCTGACCGAACTAACCTGAACAAAGTAGTGGATACCTATGCAAGCGGCGAATATTGTCGCAAAAGAAACGCTAATTCTGCTCAAGATCTTTTTATCTTCCGAAGCATAATCATCGATGCTGTGCAGCATTATTAAGAATGCAGGAGCAAATAGAAGCATCGTAAATTGGGCTAAATACTTAAACGACTGATTATAGTTGCTCGTATAGGTTATATAATCAGCAAGGTTTGTCCACTGAAAAATTGGATTTATTTTAAAGATTGCCACGAAGCAAATTGTCCAAACAACAAAAGTAGTAATACAAACCAGAGATGCCCAATAGCCGAGTTTTATTGATAATGATTTCATTATGCGTTCCCTCCTTAGTTTAAATTAAAACAAAATAATTGTAGGGATTCACAAAAAAATGTCAAGGAATTTTTTGGCTGTAGGCGGTTTTCAAATCAATAATAACTATTCCACGAAAAACGTCTTTCTAAGGCGAATATCCTCTGAGGAGCTGCCAATTTGAATTTCAAATTCACCCGGTTCGACAATAAAGTCGTTCGATTTAATATCATAGAATGATAATTCAGACGCCGGAAGATTAAACGAAACGGTTTTACTTTCATTGGGTTTAAGAGTAATGCGTCGAAACCGTTTTAGCTGGCGGACTGGGACCTTTACAGATGCTTTTATATCACGAACGTAAACCTGAACTACTTCGTCGCCTTTGCAGCTGCCGGTATTTTTTACAGTACACCCGATTTTAATTGAACCGTCCCTGCTAATTTTGTTAGCACTTAATCTCAGATTACTGTATTCGAACGTCGTATAAGAAAGGCCATGACCAAATGGGTACAAAACGGGTTCCTCAAAATACATATAGGTTCGACCATAATTGATAATGTCATAATTGGCAAAGGGCGGCAGCTGATCGGTTGACGCGTAGAATGTTTCCGGGAGTTTGCCGCCCGGATTAACATCGCCGAACAGGACGTCGGCGATTGCCGTTCCGGTCGCCTGGCCGGTATACCATGCTTCGACGATTGCAGCAGCATCTTTTTCCGCTCCCGCCAAAGCTACGGGACCGCCGTTAATGAGAACAATAATGATATTAGAATTTACCTGTGCAATCTCTCGAACCAAATCTCTTTGAACTTGAGGCAATGTAATGTCCATCCTATCATTTTCTTCTTGAGAAATAAGGGGATGTGTTCCAAGAACAAGTATAACCAGATCGCTTTCTTTCGCGATTTCTTTTGCCTTGTCAAAATCTTGTTGACCAAGATCCCATACCAATCGCGCTGTTGCGCCAAGACTATTATCAAAATATTCGAATACAATTTTATACTCTTTTCCGGCTTTTAATTCTATGTTAGCTTTGTTGGGCTTTTCACCATGTTCGGTCCAATCTTCAAAAAACAGTTGATTGTCCAAATAAAGTCGCGACCCATCATCCGTTCTCGTTCCCAAAGAAAAAACACGAGTTTCCGGGGGTATTATTTTCCCTGTCCAACGAACCGAGAACTGATCATTTGGCACCTCAACTGCCGGGGATTTTTCACCCCAGCGAAAATTTATCATGGAATCGACACGTGTTAAAACAGGTTTACCTTCTAATTCCATGTTATTAAAATATTGCCCAATCATTCCTTTTTTGCCAGAGTCATCAATTTTTGCGAAATATTTTGTTTCGATTGGTTTTAAAAGTCCACCACCAACACCGCAGCCTTCTACATAGTTGACTTTAATCCCATAACTCGATGCTTTATTTTTTATACCCTCGAGCGGACTAATTCGGATTTTGGGCCAGCCACTATATATTCCCAATTGACATTCCTCTGCGTTTGGTCCGATTACTGCAATCGATTTTATTTTATTCTTATCCAGAGGTAATATGCCGTTATTTTTCAGAAGAACGATTGCTTTCCCGGCAGCCTCAAGAGCCAAATCACGATGTGCCTGACAGTCCAATTTTTCTTCCGGGATCACGCGGTATGGAACCATTTCCGGAGGGTCAAATTCGCCTAATCGAAATCGCGCGGAAAGCACGCGTTTAAGTGCTCGGTCAAGGTCTTTTTCTTGAATTAATCCACGCTCCAGAGCTTCTTGCAAATGACTGCTATAATAATTACCGCAATTTAGATCGCATCCCGCGAGAATACCGCGCGCCGCTGCCTCGGCTCCGGTTTCATAAAAATGATGCCCGGAAACCATATCGTGGATTGCTCCGCAGTCGGATACAACATAACCTTCGAATCCCCATTTACCTCGAAGAATATCGGTCAGTAAATAATAATTCCCGCAGCATGGCTCTTGATTTAATTCGTTATAAGCGCCCATAATAGAAAAAGCTTTGCCCTCAACGATTGTCCGCTTGAAACCCGGCATATAATATTCCCATAAACTGCGCATATCCACATCGGATGAACCTGAGTGGCGGCGTATTTCTTCATTGTTGGCGATAAAATGTTTTGGAGTCGAAACGGTTTTAAGGTAAAAAGGATGATCCCCCTGCATTCCCGTTACAAACGCAACACCCATTCGCGAAAGCAGATAAGGGTCTTCGCTGTAGGATTCTTCATTTCTTCCCCAACGTGGATCACGTGCAATGTTGACGGTCGGGCTCCAGTACGAAAGGCCCTTTCCCTCGATATTATTTTTTACACGTGCTTCATCAGAGATAGCTGTTGCTACTCGATGTACAAGATCAGGATCCCAGGTCGAACCTAAAGCAACTGCTTGAGGAAAAGAAGTTGTACCTATATCTAAGACTCCATGCAAAGCCTCGTTCCAATAATTATACTCGGAAACACCGAGACGAGGAATAGCATCTGAACGATTTACCAATTGACCTATTTTTTCGTCGACCGTCATCAAACTAACAAGATCTGAAAGCCTCTCAGTATAAGAGTTCGGTTTAAAAACATTTATTATAACAGTATCGCTTACTTTTTTATTGTTGGCTCCCGTGGCAGTTAATTTTAATAAATAATAACCCGGCCGTGGAAATGTTACTTTTGTCGTAGGCTTTGCAACATTGTGAAAACGAACCTTGGTATTCGCAGGACACGTCCACCGGGCAGAGATATCCTCCCCGGAAACACTTCCCTTAAGTTGAATTGTTTGAGTCTTTTCCCAGTTGACAAATTGGTTTGCTCCAGCATCGATTTTGATTTCATGAGTTTGAGAAACGACAAGTAAGGGTATAAAAACTAAAATTAAAGCCATTCCAATCAAGTATTTTCCAGACTTTTGATTCATTTCATCCTCCGTTTTTTGCACCTTATTTTACGAAATGATATAAAAAACAGGAATAAATGTCAAGGATTTATTAGCTGGCGGCGGTTAGCTTTGAACAGAGATTTGATCTACTCATTTTCTGTATTAAAAAATCAGTTACGGATTCCTATTCCAAGCATGATTATTGGAGAAGAATCAAGAGCATAACCTTCAAGAAAACCGGGAGATTTATATCCAAGTTCTAAAATGGCTAAAATTGGGTATTGTGAACTTGTAAAATTATAATAACCTCTAAGCGAAAAAGCACCGCCTAATCCTCCGCCTTTTAAAGTGATAGAATTTTCCCCACCTATTTCTATTTCGGGTTGTTTCCATATATCGAGTTTCCCGTCCAGAGAAAATCGTTTGTTTTCATATATATTTTGAAAAAAGAGCCCAATACCGCCCCAGGATTTATAGAATGTATTATCGCCAATCCTTAAATCAATCAAGAAGACCGTGTTTCTTGCCCGGAAATAGTTTTCCAAATGATATTCAGGTCCGAAGGGTGCAAGTCCCATCCTAAAGGAAGGTAAATAGTCAATTCCTTTAATACGAAACATGGGGAATTTAGTGGAATGATTACCATCCCAGATGTAGGTTTTTAACTGTGTGTACAGAGCATAAAAAAGAAATGGATTAGCAAGGTTTATAATATTACGTTTTTTTAGATCTTCGGGATTCATCAGCAAATTACTTAAATCGGAATATCCGGCGTGGCTATTAATAAATCTCAGATATAAGGCTACATCGTGGCCAGACTTTTGATCTTGCAGTTCCTCATCTGAAGTCGAAATAATGTAATCAAAGTTTAACCAGAAAGAAAGAAAATAGAGAAATGCTTCCCGATAATGAATCTCTCTTCTTGCAATCCAGCGGAGGCACAACCTCCTGTTCATCAGAGATTGGACTTCCAAGCCACCCGAAAACATAGCGAGCACTTCGTGATAGGTGTACGACCTGGAACTGGAGAATGAGGCGTTAGCATGAGCATTGCCGGTGCCGTAGGGGGGTGGTGGTTCGAATTCATAATGTATATTTACCCAATCCTGTTCACGATACCGTGCCCCATGACCGAAATATTCATGAGCAAAGATAATTGAAAAGAAATCTACTGGTAAGTCGATTAAAGTATATTTCGAAAGCCGGTATGCAACTCCACCTGCCTTGCCCGGAAGGTTTTCTTCCGAGAATAAGCGCGGGCGAATATATCTGTCTTCCAATCTGGTTAACCCATTGTGAATAGCGAGAATTGTTTCATCTCCGCTTCGCATGGATAATTTTGTATCGAATAGGGCTGCAGAGTACGTCGTTG
>Ga0307437_1000468_pt1 | contig 31874 bp, 28 predicted proteins | sample SalMarWE160390MG_FD_202146 | JGI IMG/M metagenome (GOLD analysis project Ga0307437, IMG submission 202146) | Salt marsh sediment microbial communities from the Plum Island Ecosystem LTER, Massachusetts, United States - WE1603-90 | ecosystem: Environmental > Aquatic > Marine > Intertidal zone >...
AATGGGAAAACGTTGTTTGTTGCGGACCTGGAGAGAATTAAACAAAGATGTAGAATATTCAAATTTCTGGAGAAGATAGGTTTTGCAGGCAGTAATATTTATGGAAGGATTGATGAGCTGTATATTTCACCTATTGAGTATAATGATATAGCCACAACGCTTAAAAAAAAGAGAATAGTCTTTATTACTGGCACCCCTGAATACGGAAAGACATATACCGCGGTTAAGCTTATGTGGGATTACTATAATAAGGGCTATGAACCAAGGTGGATAAAGGGAGAAGAAGAATGGAAAAGGAGCAAAATTAGAGAAAAGTTAGAAGATTTAAGGGGAGAGCTTCAGCCAAAACATATTATCTATTTTGAAGACCCTTTCGGGAAGATAAGATATGAGAGGAGAGAAGGTTTAGAGAGAAAGATTGGAGCCATAATAGACTGCCTAAACCAAGTTAAAGATGCATATATAATAATAACCTCAAGGGAAGAGATATTCAAGGAGTTTGAAAAAGAAAGTTTATCCCCTGATGACCTCAGAAAGTTTGAGAATAAATTGAGTATAAAGAGACCTTCTTATGATTATGAAGCAAGAAAAAGAATTCTAATTAAGTACGCGGAAAAGGAGGAATGTAAATGGTTTAAGAATAAAAATATGAAGAACTTCGTTTTAGAAAAAATAAAAGAGAATTTGCCAACACCTCTAAATATTAGAGACTTTGTTATAGCCTCTATTAATATAGAGAGCGAAGATGAATTAACAGAAAAAATAAAAGAGAAATCGGAGGAGACACCAAAAGTATTTGCAAAGGAAATAAGGAGTATGAGCAATGATAAGATATTGTTTTTAGCATTGCCGTTTATCGATTGTATTTTTGACGTTGTTCTTGCTAAGGCAGTATATCAAGAATTAATAGATGAACTGAAGTTAAAAGATGCATGGGGGTTTGATAGAGTTCTTAATTGGTTTAAGGATGACAAAATTACTCTCACTGACGAATATTATATAACTTTTTCTCATCCTTCATATTCTGCTGCTTTAAAGTATCTTTTGGTTGAAGATGGATATATCAGCCGGATATCCAGCGAGATATTTAGTAAAGTATTATTCAGGCTCTTAGAAAATGGCGAAGAAGCAGTTAAGGCTGTTGAAAGGTTTTTGGCATATTATTTCGGCGAACTTCCTGAATCTATAAGAGAAAGATTATTACTTAAAATCTCAGATTTTCGATCTTCTATGGAAGTTGGACTTATTCTTGTTGAGAATTTCCATAAACTTCCTAAAGATGTAATAGACAAACTCTTGGAGAAAGCTGAAGTAGCAAGGTACATAGCAGCTATTATAACACATACTGTTACTTATGTTAAGTTTAAGATTCTAAGAGAAGTTATATGCTTTAAACTTTGGGGAGATGAGAGGAAGAAAAAGCTATTCTTCAAACCTCCTAATGATGTAATAGACAAACTCTTGGAGAATGATGAGGTAGTATTTGCTGTTTCGCGGATTGTAGTAAATAATTTAAACGAAGTTTCTGAAGCTGTAATGAATAACCTCTTGGATAATCAGGATGTATTAGTGCTTGTTACGATAATTGCGTTAGATAATTTTAATAAACTTCCTGAGGATAAAAGAGCAAAATTATTAATTAAACTCTTAGAAAAAGATAAAACATCTATAGCTGTAACGGGTGCTATTGCATTTAACTACAAAGAACTTCCTGAGGATGTAAAGAATTTGCTTGATAGGTTTCAAGAGCCGTTACAACAAATTATTGAGACAGCTTCAAATATTCAGCCCTTAGAGGCAATATCCTTAATTTCTAACGTTTGGTCTAAGATTAAACCGGATTTCTTATCAGAAATCCTAAAGAAATTAAGTAAATCTGAGGACAAAGAAGTGAGAATAAAAGCAGCAAAATTACTCAAAGATATAATTTGACGAATCATAAGAAGAGTTATAAGTGTCAGGTCTACACTCTTGACACAATCGTTTCGGACTTTTTGGTGTCGAATCTTTACTCTTGAGTTTTCGAATGAGACCTTTGCAAAGGCATATCTATCTCGCCAGTTTACAAAATTCCGAGCAATGAATTTTTTGTGGCTACCAGTTAATAGCTAACCGTAGTTTTGCCTTACAAAACTCCTTGACACCCGTCACGCGGGGTAGTACTTTTATTCCTATTCTTTTATTCTTATGAAACGTGCCGCAGATCTTGATTTTCTATTCCATCCCAAAACAATCGCCATCGCCGGCGTGTCGGAGAAAGCCCAGCAATTCAATGCTGGCCTGAAATTTCTCGAGGCCCTGACGCAATTCGGATTCAAGGGGAAGATATACCCGATGAATCCTTCCGGCGGCGAGGTCATGGGCATGAAAATCTATCAAAGCGTGAAAGAAATTCCCGACCAGATCGATTTCATTATCTCCGCCATCCCTGCCCGCTATACACCGCAGCTCGTGGCGGATGCGGCTGAAAAAGGCGTGAAGGCGATCCATTTTTTCACCTCGGGTTTCGGCGAGATAGAACATAGCGAAGGCGAACGCCTGCAGGCGGAGATCATAGCCAAGGCAAAGGCCGGCGGCATCCGCGTGATCGGGCCGAATTGCCTGGGTATTTACTGCCCCGTCGGCGGCCTCACCTTCAATGCCGACTTTGAAAGAGCGAGCGGTCCGGTGGCCATGATCTCTCAAAGCGGGGGGAACGCCGCGCACTGTGTCCAGGAAGGCATCATCCGGGGCATTTTTTTCAGCAAGGTGATCAGCATGGGCAACGGCGCCGATCTGAACGAGTCCGATTACCTGGAATACCTGGCGCAGGATGACGAAACAAAAATCATTACCGCTTATATCGAAGGCGTGAAAGAGGGTCCGCGATTCTTGAAGGCCCTGAAATCAATTGCTCAGGACAAGCCCGTCATCATGTTTAAAGTCGGGACAACCGAATCGGGGGCCGAGGCGGCGAAATCACATACCGCCGCCATGGCCGGTTCAGACCGGGTGTGGGAAGGCGCAGTGCGCCAGGCGGGGGTCGTCCGCGCGGACAGCATTGAAGAGATGATGGATATCACCATGGCGCTGCAGCGCCTGCCGGTCCCGGGAGGAAGAAAAACAGTGATCACCGGGATAGGCGGCGGCGCAAGCGTGATCCTGGCAGATGCATTTACGCATGCCGGCCTGGTCCTGCCCCGGCTGAGTGATGGATTTCGTAAAAAGCTGATCGACATCTTCCCTTCCGAAGCCGGACGCATTTTCAAAAACCCCGTCGACATCAATAATTTTGAATCGGCCGAGATCTTCATGAATGTGATGAAAACGATCGACCAATACGACGAAGCGGATCTGCTGGTTATGCACATTGCATTCGACCATTTCGGCCTCATTTCCACGGAAGACAAGAACCTCCTGTTGAAAATCTATGTGCAGCTGATCGGTGAGGTCAAGGGGGCGCTCCGGAAGCCTCTGGCCATCATCCTGCACAGCTTCGCTTCCGACTCCATGAGGCAGTTTGCCTACGAGGTGGGAAAGGAGCTGATTGCGGCAGGATTCGCCGTTTTCCATTCAATTCAGCGGGCGGCCTCGTCCCTGAGCAAGTTTGTGTCCTATCATGAAAAGCGCAAAGCGGCAGGTCGAAAGAGGTGATAGATCGGTTGACACCCGTCACGCGGGGTTGCTAAAAAAGGCGAAATTGTCGTATAAAAAAGGGGTTTTATACGGATCAGTATAAACCCTGTTAGGCAGCATATTTTGCTAATAATACTCAGGATACGTAACGCATGATACCTCTATTGGAACAATATCCATTATTGAAGGAGAAACTTCCTTATGTCCTATTGGGGGAGTTCCCGACGCCCATAAAGCATCTGAAATATTTAGGGAAAGAAATTGGGACTGATTCTTTGTATTTAAAGCATGATGGCTTAAGCGACCAGATATATGGTGGAAATAAAATACGCAAGTTGGAGTTTCTTCTAGGTGATGCCCTTCGTAAGGGGGCACAAGAGGTCCTTACGTTTGGTTTTGCTGGATCAAACCACGCCCTCGCTACTGCAGTCTCTGCACAGAAACTTGGTCTGAAAAGCATATCGATACTGTTGGCCCAGCCAAATGCCCGCTATGTTCGTCGCAACCTACTATTAAGCCATGTTTGTGGCGTTGAGCTTCATCATTTTAAGAATGAAATGGCAGCCTATATCCCCACAACCATTTTATGCCTTCGGAAGAAACTGAAACAGGGTACATTTCCTTACATAATAGGGCCTGGTGGATCATCTCCCTTAGGAGCAATCGGATATGTGAATGCCGGTTTTGAACTGAGAGAGCAAGTTGCAAGTGGATTAATGCCTGAACCGGATAAGGTTTACCTCGCTTTAGGTACCATGGGAACTGCCGTAGGTCTGACGATCGGCCTTAAGGCTGCCGGACTCAAGACTCGTGTCGTTCCCGTACGAGTCGCTGACGTGAAATATGCAAATAAAGGAAAATTTATTAAGCTTTTTGAAAAAACAGTGGCCTTGATCCTTTCATTGGATTCTTCTTTCCCACGCGTGGAAATAACCGATGATGAGGTTGATATCAGGCAAGATTTCTTTGGAGAGCAATATGCGCGTTTCACTGAACAAGGTATGGCAGCGATCGATCTTATGGAAAAATCAGAAGGAATCCGGCTGGAGGGTACGTATACCGGCAAGGCGATGGCAGCCCTTATAGATGACGTGAGGGGCCATGGTACAAAAAATGAGGTTATTCTATTTTGGAACACGTATAATGCCAGAAATTTCTCCGAAGCCATAAAGGGGATCGATTATCATCAGTTGCCCCGGAGCTTCCATCGTTACTTTGAAGAAGACGTGCAACCACTGGATAAGCACCCATCTGAATAATGCCCTAAATAGGGACACCAACCATCTTGACCCCCTGCGGGCATTGGAATGAGTTTTTGATTGACACCCCTCATGCGGGGTTGTAAGAGTAATAGGCGGGGCTGCTAAGAAAGAAGGCGAAATTGTCGCATAAACAGGAAGGGGTTTTATACGGATCAGTATAAGCCCTGTTAAGCGCGCGATGAGCGATCACGTTTCACGGCTTACGAGAATCCTCGAGAAGATCGTGGAGCTTCTGCGTACCCACGGGGAGCAGCACTGGTCCGAGTGGCTCGCTCGCGATCTGGAACTCATCCGGATGGGCGACGCCTACGGCATCCAAAACTTGCTCTCCGCATACGGGGGCATGGGCAGCTTTACCGACCTCTACCTTTGTCCAGAAAACGGTTCTCAGATCGCTGAGTCAGAGGTGAGGCCTGTCAACAAGAAGCTCAGGCGGCTCGCCTCCCAGGCATATGACCTCGCGCGTCAGATCGAGCGTGCGGCCTAAAATGAAAAGCAGGGTGTCAGGTCTATACTTTTCACAATGAGACTTTGGTGAAAGAAATCGACTTTAAAAAGAAAGTGAGCGAGGCCGGTATGACATAAGGGGCTCATTTTTTTATCATCACATGCGCTTGCATGTAAGGAGGAACTATGGATTATTCGGAAATCTTATTGAGCATAGACGACGGCATTGCGACGGTCACGCTGAACCGGCCGGAAGTCATGAACACATGGCGCCAGCAGACGGCGCGCGAGCTCGGCGACGTTATGACCCTGCTGGATAAGGATGACGCCGTTCGCGCCGTTGTCGTCACGGGCGCCGGCAAGGCATTCTGCGCGGGGGCCGACTTAAGCGGAGACGTGGCGTTCCAGGTCGGAGACTCGGAGGAGAAAAGGCGCGCCTCCCTCGCCTTTCCTCCCGTCATGCCATGGCAGATCAGGAAACCGGTGATCGCCGCGATCAACGGGCATGCCATCGGTGTGGGTATCACCTATGCCATGAATTGCGATATCCGCTTCGTGGCCGAAGATGCCAAAATTCAGTTCGCTTTCGTGCGCCGAGGCATCACGCCGGAGCTTTCTTCCCATGTCATTGTCGCCCGGGTAGCCGGACTTTCCCGGGCCGCGGATCTCATGCTCACGGGAAGGATGATCAAGGGAAGGGAGCTGGCAGAAATGGGCCTGGCATCGAAGGCCCTCCCGGCCGAGGAGGTCCTGCCTGCCGCGCTTGAGTTCGCGCTCGAGTTTCACAAGGCGGCGCCGGTGTCCGTCGCCATTTCGAAAAGACTTCTCTGGCAGGGGCTGACGGCTTCTCTCGCTGAAATAGACGCGAAAGAATTCAAACTTTTCGAATGGGTTTGCATGCAGCCCGACGCATTCGAAGGCGTTGACTCCTTTCTGAAAAAGCGCGATCCGCAATGGAAGATGTCGGTCAGCCGGCATTTTCCCGATTTGTTTGACTAAGCTGTGTGAGACTTTGGGGTCGGATCTTTACCCTTGAGTTTTCGCAAGAGACCTCTGCAAAGGCATATCGATCTCAACTGTTTCCCGAATTCCGAACAGGAACACATTGAGTTCAGTTTGACTCATCATCAATCAAAGACTTGACTCCTCATCCTTCTTTGTTTCCTCTTGAGGCTTTGGTTTAGTCTCTGGTTTAGGCTCGGGCTTTGTCCCTGTCTCTCTGGCCCTCAGGCCCGCCTCCAGCTTGTCAAGGACGTCGGCTGTCTTTTCCCGCAGGGAGTTGGTGGCCTTGATAATGGCATCACCGATTTGGGTGAGGCCTTCGGTATGCTTCTTCAGATCGCCGAGACCGCCTACCTTTTGATAGACCAAGAAGGCCAAGACCAAAGCTATGATGGCAATAAGCAATGCCAAGACATCCATTCACGTCACCTCCCTTCTTCCTCTTGTTCACTTTGTTTGTGAAGCGACTTTCTTTTCCTCTCCTTGTTAAACTGATCTATCTTGGCTAAGACGAATCACAAAATGATCCCAGCCAGAAAGGACCCGAGGGTGATCAGGGCCTTGGGTGCATGGGTCTCCCAAAAAAGAAACTTTACCCTCCGCTGACTGGGTATTGTACAGCACGTAGATGAAGACAATGGCGATGAGGACAATGATGGTGATGACACGCCCAGACATTGTTCTCTCCTTTGTTGCATTGTAGTTTAATGAAAGACCTTATCTTACATAATAAAGTTTAACGTATCTGAGAGGATAGTCAAGTCGAAAAAACATCTATATTTTTCACTCATTATCCGAGACAGTTTATTAGGGTTCAGATCTTGTTGTTTTGCTTACCTTGACATTCAGTGTCTCTTCTGATTCCGCTTTGCGGAAAAACAGGGACCGCACCTAGTTATCCCTCGACAAAAATAGTTCTTGACATCTGAGATGGGAGGTGTTATCTTTCATCTGAAGTCACAGAGTTTTTGTAACCGAGTAAATACAAGGAAATACAAAGGGGCCACAAAGACTTTTTTAGCTTTGTGGCCCCTTTTTGCAACATGGTGACTCTGAGACTTTATACTTGAGAAAGGAGGTACCGGCAATGTCAGAAGGAACTGTAAAGTGGTTCAATGATGCCAAAGGTTACGGTTTTATCGAAGGCGAAGACGGCAACGATGTATTTGTCCACCATTCTGCCATACAGGATAGTGGTGGTGGTTTTAAGTCGCTTACCGAGGGTGCGCACGTCAGTTTTGATGTCGAGCAAGGCCCCAAAGGTCCCAGCGCCACCAATGTTGTGAAACTGTAATCAACTACCGCCGAATCTCCTTTTAGATATGAGGAGGTTCGGCGGTATCTCTTTTTCAAATCACCAACCCCTTACTGAAAGACTTTGGGGTCGAATTTTTAGCCTTGAGTTTTTGAATGCGGGAAAGTTGGGGAGGTTGGTTCTCAGGATGCGTAACTTACGTCGTTGTTGTTTCTTTAGTTCTCAAAGAACTGTGAGAATCAACGCCCCCCCCTTCCAGCAATTTTACTGACTTTCTATATTCATCTCAGATTGAAAAGGGTTTTCAGCTATGAAAAATGTGCTTCCGCTAAGGGCTTCCCAAACGATATATTTCCCAGAGCCTGACATGACGGGTGCTGGATTAGCGCTGACTTTGGTTAGCTGTCCTATTTCCTTGCCGTCAGAAACACGCATGATGAATACACCCATTTTATACTCGGTACGTGATTCATGAGCGTATTTCATACTATAAATAATATGGTTTCCATCAGGTGTCCAATTAAAGTCCCGCCATCCTAACCCGTAATCCCGCTTTTGTCCTGTTGTAAGATCCAGAGTAAAAAAATGAGGATTTGTCCATTTAGTCTTTGATGGGTCATGCGTGTCTTTTTGGGCATGCTTTTTTTCGAGGAAAGCCAATTTAGTTCCATCGGGGGACCAAATGGCTCTTTTTAACAGGGGGAGAGTTAACATATCTTTTTTGTCACTTAAATCAATGAGTGTTTCCTTGCCCTCTTCTTTACCATCAGTGTTCCAGTGACGAAACGAGACCAAAACGTATCGACCGTTAGGTGAAAGGTTCATCCCTAGCACATGGATTCCAGAAAATATCAAAGTTCGAGAGTGTGGAGTTTCGAGATTTGTTAAAAATATATCATTATTCCAGGTCCTTTCCTTGCCAGATCGCTTTATGCGATAAACCAAGGTGCCGTTCGAGGCAACCTGAAGTTCGTATGCGGTTTGTATGCGCCCTGAATAAGATGAGCGAAAAAATACGACTCTTTCTGGTTTTTTGCCTGGGCTTTTTTTCATAATGTTGCCAAAATTATCTATGTAAACCAGGAGATTTTTTTGTATCCATGCGAATTGGCCATTTTGCATTTCAAATGACTCTATACAATGTGGCTTTTTACCTGAAAAGTCTACAAGTACTAACCTTGTAGCAGGAGAAATACCGACCGTAAATGCTAATGTTTTTCCGTCAGGAGACCATTTTCTGTATGTTCCGACACTTTCAATTTTATATTTTTCATTTTTGGGGAAAAGCGGGACAATTTTTTGATCTGAACGTTCTCGTTTTGTGTAGTATATTGTCTGCTCAAAGTCTTTTCGGTAAATTAACCATTTTTCATCAGGGGAAAGCAAAGGACCCCCAAAACCTCTTTGAGGAAACTTGAAAGCAACCATCTTATCGACTAATTTTTCTGGCTTTGTAGGCGGTGACGATTCTTTTGTAACCGGCTGCTTTGTTTTGAAGGTTATCAATTCCTTCCTTGAGACTAATCTCTTTTCCCCTGATTTCATTACTTCAAAACTTTCAACAAGAACTGGACCTACATTCGGGGCATAAACATATTGTGACTCATAAGTAACTTCAGGCAATTGATCTCTAAACATAAGCTTGCGCAAATCAGTTTTGATAATAACCCTGAGGCAATTCTTATAGGTTTTCCCTTTAATATTGATAGAAAAACCCATATTTTCTATTCTAAATAACATTGGACCTACATGTGGGCTACCAGCAAACACCCACTCTTCACCAAGAGTTAAAGGATATTTAAGGAGGTAAAACCCCATAGGTGTAACAATTCCTTCTTTGTTTTTAATGAGGAATTTTTTATCATCTTGTACTTTATATAAGATATTTCCATATCCAATATCAACTTTACTTGTAATAATGATGCGGGAACGTTGTGGAGTTTTAATTTGTTTGCCATAAAAATGTTGTTCAAACTCCCATTCATTGCCTATTTGCAGTGGATAGTAATCTGGATCATCTTGGAAATGAGCGGCCTCTGATACATTATGAAACCAAATGCCTTGGTTTTCGAATAGAGAGAATATTACCAGAACCAAACATGATATACTGATAGCTAACCACTTTTTTGTAATGAATAACATCATCATATTTCCTTTTTGGCTTTGCAGTGGATATGACAATTTTTGCACCCCTGTCTCCACCAAACTAAATCACTTATTGAGAAACAATGTCGTGATACCGCTATTGTCTATGACGACCTAACCGGTCATCTGCAGGTACGTGACGAGATTGACGTCCTTTCCAGCGATGCCGAGTTTGCGCCTGATGCGTTCACGGTGCCTGCTGATGGTGGCCGGGGAGATATTCCGTAGCTCGGCGATCTCTTTGGTCCTGAGTCCGCTGCGGATCATGTTGCATATCTGGATCTCGGTCGGTGTCAGGGAATGGTGCTGGTGCGCGATCCGGCTGATGAAGGGGGCGGCGATATCCTCGAGGTTCTCTCGCAGGAGCTCCACGTACTTCTTCTTGGGGCCAGGCACGGCCCAGGTCAGTTCGTGCAGGATCGGCAGCAGTACCTTCTCGACGTTATCCCGGATCTGTTTGTAGATCTCCTTCTTTTCGTCTTCTATCCTGTTCATGACGGTCTTGAGGGCCGTATTGGCTTCCTGCAGGGCACGTCTCTCGACGACAAGCTGGCGGTTGGTTTCATGCAGCTCCTGCTCCGCGTCGAGGTGCATGGCGATTTTGCCTATCCTCTCGGCAACGGCATCGAGCAAGGCGCGTTCTTCAAAGAGAAACGGCCCTTCATGTGCCGGCGGGCGCTCCTCAAGGTAGAATATCGTCACCTCCCCCACCGGCTCGTTGTACATGAATATCTGGGATGACTGGCGCCACTGGGTCACCTTGAATCCCCGGCTCTTGAAGGTCTTTCCCTGAAATATGACCCGTGCACAGGTGATCTCCGGGTACTGCCAGGACGGCGGCAGGATGTCCACGACGGCGGCGAGGACATCATCGATCGAGTTGGATTCAGCTTCCACCAGCTGCGCGATGGCATAGAGGCAGTTCAGTTCCTTGATGCGTTCGCGCAGCGCCCTCTCCACACCCTCCGGTTCACTCTCTTTGCTAGGGGGTATCCTCCATCGTATACCGGGCGCTGTCTCAGGAGGGGTTATAGCCTCGGGGTCTTCAGGTATTTGCGATGGAGGCGCTTTCTTGGTCATGGGGCCCCTTTCGTATATGCCTATATTTGAGGCGTAAAAGCTAGGTAATGAATAAGGATTTTTTTGCCTATTAAATATAGGCATTATTTGTGCAATTAAGCCTGATTTACAACTACTCATTATACCGTTTAAATTTGGCCTGTCAACACAACATCTTCTGATCGGGAGGTGGGAGATGACTCATGCATCAGTCGAGACCATCATCGGGGAGCGGCGGAGCCAGCCTCATCAGCTCATAGAGGTCCTGCAGGATATTCAGGAGGCCCACGGTTACATCTCTCAGGAAGCGGCGACAACCGTTTCCGCACATCTGGGGGTGCCGCTCATTGAGGTATACCGCGCGGCCAGTTTCTACAAGGCCTTATCGCTGGAGCCTCGCGGGAAACACGTTATCACGCTCTGCATGGGGACGGCCTGTCATGTTCGAGGCTCCCATGTCCTGCTCGATCAGGCCAGCTCCAAGCTGGGGATGGACAACGGCGGCACGACGAAGGACGGCCTGTTTACCGTGGAACGGGTCAACTGTCTCGGGGCCTGTGCCATCGGGCCGGTTGCCGTTTTCAACGACGTGTACCATCATCACATGACATCCGCCAAACTCAGTTCCTTAATCGACGCGGTCCTCACGGCAGAAAAAGCGGGAGAGGCCGATGCCCAGGGTTAATGCCATCGGCGAGCTTTCAACACTGCAAGAGCGGCTTCGCGCCGGCCGTGCGAATGGGGAGACGATCCTTACCGTATGCGGAGGGACCGGTTGCCAGGCAAGCAGGTCCGGGGCGGTGATTGATGCGGTGCGCGCCGAGCTGGAGCGCCAGGGATTGAGCGATAGCGTCAAGCTCCGCATCACCGGCTGTCAGGGCTTCTGTGAGCAGGGTCCGATCATGGTCATCGATCCCAGCAACGTATTCTACTGCCACATCGAGCCGGAGGACGTCGGTGAAATCGTCGCCCGGAGCGTCCAGGGAGACGAGGTCATAGAACGTCTCCTCTACACGGATCCCGCTACGGGAAAGAAGGTGCGAACCGAGGCGGAGATCCCGTTTTACCGCGCCCAGGACCGGGTGCTCCTGTCTAAAAACAGGCAGATCGACCCCTGTTCCATAGAAGATTATTTCGCCATAGACGGCTATTCGGCGCTGGCTAAGGTGCTCACCGAGTACGCCCCTGAGGCCGTCATTACCGAGGTGAGCGCCTCCGGCTTGCGGGGGCGCGGCGGAGGCGGTTTTCCCACAGGCAGAAAATGGGCCGATTGCCGGGGAGCGTCGGGTGACGAGAAATATGTAGTCTGCAATGCCGATGAAGGCGACCCCGGCGCGTACATGGATCGCAGCGTCTTGGAGGGTGACCCGCACGCGGTCCTCGAGGGAATGAGCATCGGGGCCTGGGCAGTCGGCGCAGAACGGGGGTACGTGTATGTCCGCAAGGAATACCCGCTGGCAGTCGAGCATACCCGGACGGCGATCACGCAGGCCAGGGAGTACGGTCTGCTGGGTGAAAACATCCTCGGGTCGGGGTTCAATTTCGACGTGGAAGTAGCCCGCGGCGGCGGCGCCTTTGTCTGCGGGGAGTCCACCGCCCTCATGGCTTCCATAGAAGGGAAGGTCGGCGAACCGAGGCCCAAGGACGTCCATACCGTCGAGGACGGGCTCTGGCACAGGCCGACGACCCTCAACAACGTGGAGACGTGGGCCAATATTCCGTCCATCATCCAAAACGGTGCCGCATGGTTTGCCTCCAAGGGTACCGAAGGCAGCAGGGGCACCAAGATATTCGCCCTCACCGGCCAGGTGAGGAATACCGGCCTGGTCGAAGTGGCCATGGGCACCCCCCTGCGGAAGATCATTTTTGACATAGGCGGGGGGGCGGCCAACGGCAGGGGCATCAAGGCCGTGCAGACGGGCGGCCCCTCCGGAGGATGCCTGCCGGCGGAGCTTTTTGATCTCGCCGTGGACTTCGAGACCTTGGCGCAGGCCGGTTCCATGGTGGGCTCGGGCGGTATGGTCGTGATGGACGAGAAGACGTGTATGGTGGATGTCGCCAAGTATTTTTTGGCGTTTCTGCTTGATGAGTCGTGCGGCAAGTGCGTGCCGTGCCGACTCGGCATAGACCGCATGCTCGAAATCGTCACGGACATCACCGAAGGGCGCGGCAGGCCCGAACAGCTCCCGTTGCTGGAAGAGCTGGCGGAGACGGTCCGGGAGACATCACTCTGTGCCCTGGGCAAGACCGCGCCGAACCCGGTGGTTTCCACCCTCCGATACTTCCGTGAAGAGTATATGGCGCACATCACGGAAAAACGCTGCCCCGCAGGCGTATGCCGCGCGTTGATCGAGTACGTGATCGACGAGGAACGGTGCACGGGGTGCGGCGTGTGCCTGCGCGCATGCCCGCATGGGGCCATCAGCGGCGCGAAGAAGGAGCCGCACGTTATCGACCCGCTGACATGCAGGAAATGCGGCATCTGCGCGGAAGGGTGTGCATTCGAGGCCATCACGATTCACTCTCAGGGGGTGCCATGCTACAGTATGTGACATTGACTATCGACGGCGCGAAGGTCCGCTCGCCGAAAGGAACGAGCGTGCTCGATGCCGCGGTACATGCTGGCATCTGTATACCGCACCTCTGCCATACGCCTGATCTTTCCGATATCGGGGCCTGTCGTCTGTGCATCGTCGAGCATGTGAAGAACGGGCAGTCTACCATAACCGCCTCCTGTACGTTGCTCGTGGAGGAAGGCATGGTGATCCGTGCAAATTCGGACAGGGTCAGAAAGCTGCGCAGGAACGTGGCGGAACTGCTGGTCACCGAGGCTCCCAACTCGCGCGCCATCCAGGACATAGCCCTTCGCTGCGGCGTCAAAGAGCCCCGCTATCCTTTCCGGAATAATGACTGCGTGCTGTGCGGCCGATGCGTTCGCACCTGCACGGAGCTGTATCGAGCCCATGCCATCGGGTTCGTAGGGCGCGGCAAAGACCGCCGTGTTGAATATGCCTTTGGCGTCCGGCCCGATTCCTGCCTGCTCTGCCGGGCCTGCATACTGGTCTGCCCCATGTCAATACCGCCCTGCGACGGGTACATGAAGCCTGGAGAAGAGAGGTTCTGCGGAAAATGCGAGTCACAACTCCAGGTTCCGCAATACGAAGACGGAGACTGCACCCGGTGTGACCTCGGTCTCCATTTCGGCTGCGCCCGACACCGGTAGAGGCATTCACACGACGCAGGGAGATTCAAGAGGGTGCTGCGGTGCCCTATCCTGGCAAAACAACAGTTTATTCTTCTACAAAAATAGTACTTGACATCTGGGGATAGAGGTGTTATGTTTTTTTCGAAGTCACAGAAGTTTTTGTAACCGAGTAAACACATAGGGGCCACAAAGACTTTTAAGCTTTGTGGCCCTTTTTCAAAAAGGTGATTCTGGGACTTTAGTCTTGAGAAAGGAGGGATTGACAATGCCAGAAGGAACAGTGAAATGGTTCAATAATTCCAAAGGTTACGGTTTTATCGAAGTCGAAGAGGGCAACGATGTATTTGTCCACCATTCCGCCATCAGTGGCGAATTCGGATTTAAGTCACTTGCCGAGGGCGAGCGAGTCAGTTTTGATATCGAAGAAGGCCCCAAAGGTCCCAGCGCCGCCAATGTTGTGAAGCTGTAATCTAATACCGCCGAATCTCCTCGTATCTAAAAGGAGATTCGGCGGTATCTCTTTTTCTCACCTCAGCAAAACCACCAACAAATGGGAAGTGACCCCCTCTTTTTCTAACACTTTTTGCTTGTTCTCAAGCACTATTAAAACAATGAGGCTACATACGCATCTATCGGCTCGGGGAGCAAATCCTGCGGGTGGTCGCCGCCGAAGGTAAACCCCTTGCTTTTCCCTTTGATAACAACAGAGTCGATGATAGTGCCGGACTCCGCATCCATGACAATAATTTTTACCTCAACCCTATCTGATTTTGTAGCCCTTTCTTCCCAATGCAATATCATGGGGCGTACCAGATACGTAAATCCCCGGGTTCTGGCCTTTATTAACCCTATTTCAACGGCTTCTTCTTCAGGAGAGAGTTGTACGCGGTTTACGTGCTTTTCGAAGGCCGCCCGAATAACCTGGGCAGCGGCGGAGCCCGTACCGCGGCATATGTGCGTACCATATTGTCCGTCTTCCGGCACCAGGATATACACCGAACCATCTGATCGGAGTTTCTGATATGCCCCTGCGGAACCGCCTACATTGATTTGTTCATAGGTGTGAGCACATCCCCAGATAAAGAGGATCGATACAAGGTACAACGCAACCTTTTTCATACCACCCTTCCCCCTTTCTCTCGGATTCATTCCCCCTTTGCAACGGCCTTGGCCGCTGCCAATGATTGAACGATTGCACTATATCCATCACCTTTTGTTTTTATCACATTTACCCCGTTTGGACAATAAAAAGGCCCCTTATGAAGGGGCCTGAGGGGGAATAAGATAAGAATGTGTTATGCGAAGTGCTCCTCTGTTACCTGCGCCTTGCCTGAGGCCGTGGCTGGCGGGTCTCCTGACGGGATTGTGGCTTATTCCTTTGTCCAATGTTCGCATGGTTCTGAACTGCCCCTTCTTGTTTTATCCTGTGATCTTGGGCAGCGCGGACCCTCGTTGTTTCCCGCACGGTTTCTCGGTCCACCGACCTGGATCGTGGCTGCTGCTTCGCGGCACGTGGCTGCTGTTGATCCTTGTGTATGCGCTGCGTTACCGTAGGAGAAGGATGTGCTGAGCGCGAATCAGGTGTGCCAACCACCTGCGGCCTCTTCACCGTCTTAGCCTGTTTATTCACCGCCAGCCTTTCTAGCTGTTTCCTTTCCTGGGCCAGTTGCTCTGTGTTGGGTCTGCGTATAGGCGCGGGTTTGACCTCCGTGTCTGCTTTTGGACCCACTTTGCCCGGTTTGTTCAACTGGTTTTGGACTGGCGCCTGAACGGCCTTCTCTCGGTTCACCGACCTGGATCGTGGCTGCTGGTTCGCGGCACGGGGCTTTGTTTGATCCTTGTGGATGCGCTGCGTTACCGTAGGAGAAGGGTCTGCTGAGCGAGCATCCGGTGTGCCAACCACCTGCGGCCTCTTCTCTGTTGTGGTCCGGGTATTCACCGTGGGCCTTGCACGTGCTTTATTCGCCCGCATAGGCTGTTCTTTGAGGTGTCTTGGGGTTGGATCTTGGTTGACCCTGGTTTCGGATGTGCGAGGGGTTTGAACCTCTTTTTTCAATCGTACCTCCTGTCCCTGGGGTAGGTGAGTACGCAGCGGAGTAGTACGGTCAGTTGTACGAGCCACGGGATTTGTATGGAGTATTCGCGTTACCTGCACCTGATGTTCCCTGAGTCGCGTGCGAAGCAGATGTCTTCTCTTGATCAATGGATGTTTCACATCCCTATGATAGACAACCGTATAGCGCCGCGGTCCCCACCACGGTCGGTGATGGTGCACGCGGATAATATTGACGAAGAACCACGGCCGCCACGTTATCCAGTAGAAAGGGGTTGGCACATCCCAGCATTCGTAGACGACATAGGTCCTCGGCCAGAACAGGGGACCCCAATAATAATAGTGATAGGTATACCGATGGCGAGGCCACCGATGCCAGTAGTCGCTATAGGTACGACGAACTACCGTAATCTGAGGCCTTGTGTAGAGATATTCGACCCGAATATCTCGTACATCAATACAGTCCGTGCCCTCGACCACGACATGCATCTCCACCGTGCCGCCTTCAACGTGACGGCTGGTGGGGACGGTAATGGTCTCAGAGGATCGCTCGGAACGAAGGACAAACGTATCACCGTACAACGGGGCCTCTTCACCAACTCCTGGCTCGCCGCGCATATCGTTATCAATGCTCTTTATCCATAGTCGGCCGGCTATCTTGTCATCCTTGGCTGCATCTGTGTATCGTATGCTGATGGTAAGGTATTGAGCCCCGCGGGGGACGGTGAAGTAATAGATGGCGCTCGCCAGACCGGGTTCATTTGTCCCTTCTCCCCCCTCTGCAGTCAACCTGATGCCGTCGGGGAATACGGGGCTTTCGGTCACCGCGGCGCGGCCTCGTTCAAGCCAATCGTCCATTGCCACAGCATTCCGGTACCCTGAATCTCGACCGTTGTAGCCGTAGGCAAGGTCGTAATCATACTGGGCCTGGGCCCCGACTGATGGTGCGTATACCAAAAGTCCGAGCATCATACAGCCGATAATCATATTTCTTTTCATTGTTTTCCCTCCCGGCTACCATTCGCGCCATACGGTTTGAAATACCGTATTCTCTGTGCGCTTCCTGCCTCCCACGACCCCTTCTATCTTGTTTAGACACCTGTTAGATGAAAAGGTTTGTTTTTGAATGCCGCCTCCACAATTCGAGTTGCAACTGTTTTGTATCTCACGTTGCCGAGTTAGACGTTAGCGTGAAGCCTTATATTCGACATTTCATTACAAGGCTGCAATATTTTTTGATATCTGTGGGCACGTAAAGAACCCTCTCGCCGAATCTTGGAGATTGACATTTACACCCAAACATCATTATTATACGGTCAAGCATCAAAGCTAAGCCAGGCAATGATGAGCCCGTTAACCAGACCAAGGAGGAACACCATGAACATACGAAAGCTTTTGCGCATGAGGAATTGGTTGCTTGTTGCCGTCCTTTTACTCTTTGTCTGCACTGCTTCCACAGCGTTCGCCAAGGATTTGGGGACAGCCAAGCCGAAGGCCGTGGGCCTTTCGTCCGAACGCCTGAATAGAATTGACACGGTATTAAAGGCCGACATTGAACAAGGCAGGACCGACGGCGCGGTACTCTTGATCGCTCGAAAGGGGGAAATCGCCTACTTCAAGGCCTTCGGCATGCAGAACAAGGAAAAGGGGCTGCCGATGGAAAAAGACTCGTTATTCCGCATCTACTCCATGACCAAATCCGTCACTGCGGTGGCGATTGCGATGTTGTTGGAAGAAGGAAAGCTATTGCTGACAGACCCTGTCTCGAAATACGTACCGCCTTTCGGAGATGTTCGCGTGGCGGAGATCAAAAAAGACAAAAGGGGCAAGGAGGTCGTCACCCTGGTGGCCCCCAAAAACGTTATGACGATCGAGGACCTGCTCACGCACACTTCAGGATTGAGCTACTTCTTCCTTCCTTACCCAAAGGCCGTACAGCAGGCGTATCTGAAATCAGGTTTATTTAGGGCATCCCATTTAACAAACGCCGAGTTTTGCGACAAATTGGCCACGCTGCCGCTGGCCTTTGATCCGGGAACCAAATACCAGTACGGCCGCTCGTATGATGTCCTGAGCCGGGTGATTGAGGTTGCCTCCGGCATGCCGCTGGATACATTCTTTGAAGAACGTATCTTCAAACCATTGGAAATGATTGATACCGAATTCCGTGTCACCGGCACAGACGTGGATCGCCTGGTTTACCTGACCCCTCGATGGCCCCTCTATACCGATCCAACCAACCAAAAGGTAAAATTTTTGGGCGGAGGCAGCGGTCTGGTATCGACCGCCCTGGATTATGCACGGTTTGCCCAGATGCTTCTCAATGGCGGTGAGCTAAACGGTGTACGCTTGCTGGGCCCAAGGACCGTGGCCTTGATGACCACGGATCATTTGGGACCGCGGGGAGACCGTGATGATGCCCTGTACGTAAACATGCCCGGACGCGGGTACGGCGTAGGCTTCGATGTGTACGTCCGCGTCGATGCAGGACGTGCATACGTTCTGGGAAATGTCGGCGAATTCTGCAAGGACGGTGCTGCCGGGACTATTTACTGGGTCGATCCCAAGGAAGATATCGTGGCGGTTTTTATGGTGAGTTCGCCGGCCAATCGCTTGTACTACCGGTTTTTAATTAAAGATCTGGTTTACCAGGCCATTGTGGATTAGTCCGAAGTATGCATGACAGGTCGCACTGGTGACGCGGATCGCGTCCTCGCAGAGCAAAGCAGCGCATACCGACATCCGGGTTGCCATTTGATAATAAAAGGGCAGGGGCTGACATGACCCTGCCCTTATTGTGAGCTACCGTGCTGCCTCGAGGAGACTCAGGAGGTTTTTAGGCCTCGGTGATGATGTGCGAATCATTACATCTTCATGATGATTCGCACATCGACGGCGACGACCCCCTGCCCTTGGGGGAGCACAAAGAGGGGATTGACGTCGATCCCCTTGATCTCCCCACAATCGATCATCAGTTCAGGGATCAGGACCTGCACCTTGACATCCCGTTTTGCCTCTGATATTTTTTCGAGCATGAGATCACTCCATTATGGTTTTGCTATGAAACTCATCAGATTTTTCGTAGCTGCTATCATCATGTTCTCCTTGAGCTGTAGCAACCAAGATCAAGGCGATGAGCAGTCTAGTCAGTTGCTCAAGGCCGGTGATACACCATGGGAAGATGGGCAAGAGGTTGAAATTTCCGGCGTAATCTATCCTTCACGGGCAAACACACGATTTTACCTGCAAACCGAAGATGGCAAGGGCGCTCATGTTAAACCGGGAACGGATATAGACATATTAGAGACGGGGACAAAACTGTGGGTAAAGGGTACTATCGAATACGTGCAGTATGCGGAACCAGAAGATTATGATGAAAAACGACATGCGGTAAAAAAACCACAAACAATATGCTATATCGCTGTTGAAGAGTTTACCATATTGGATGAATACTGACCGAGCACGCCAACTCACCGAGGACCATCATACGGTCCTCGGCAGCTGCAGTGAACCGAGACGAAAAAAGGCCGCTAGAGAATCCTGTCATGCCGGAGCGATGGGAGATAACTGTCTCAAACGATCAGGGTGAACATCCCCGCTCTTAAAAACAAGATCCTCTCCCTGCCGCTTGCGGTCCCCTAACATTCGGATATTTTTATGGATGGGGTGTCACAGGCGACACATCTCCCGTTTGCGGGACCCCGCATTCCTTATTTTGTGTAGCGGGGTGGGGCCGCTTCCGTAAAGCTATATTGTGTCGCTTTGCGATCCCCTACCATTTAGATAGCTCTATGGATGGGATGTCGCATACCGACACATCCTGCTTTTCTTAGTTGAAATTTAAGGAGCAGGGCGGAGCGGGACTCAAATCCTGCCGCTGGCGGCATCCCGCTTCCGTAAAGCTATATTGAGGTGCGGGATTGAACCATTCGATGGAACAGTGTATCCTCATGGGCAGAGATGAAGCAGACACCTGTAGATAGATTCTTCGAGATCATAGACGCTATTGCCGGCCCTCTGGCCCTCGCCTCCAAGGACAACTTCTCCCGCCTCCCCAACATCAAGGGGTTGGAGGGCCTGATCACCGGTCTGGCCCAAGAAGCCATCCCCCTCTCCCCGGACCCATCGATACAAACCCAGCTCAAGGCCCTTCAAAAGAACTTCGTCGGCTTTGAAGAGGCCACAGGGATGGAGAAAGAGGGGCGGATCAGGCAGGGGGAACGGTTGGTGGCCGAGATCAGGGGGGTGTTGGAATCCATTGGTACTGATGACAAGTCCTCTGATCACATGGAGATAGCCCACCTGCTGCGAACCTCCATACAATACGTCAAGGGGGTCGGACCGAAGATATCCCAACTCTTCAAGAAGAAGGGGATAGAGACGGTAGAGGACGCCCTCTACAACCTCCCCATTCGGTATGAGGACCGTCGGGAGATCAGGCGGGTGGCAGATCTCAGGGCGGGCGATCGCTGTGTGGGTTATGCTGAGGTGATCGCCGCAGAGGAGGTGGTCTATCCCAAGAGCCGCCGCAGGGTCTATGAGGCCATCCTGGGGGACGGCAGCGGTTTTATCACCGCCAAGTGGTTCCAGGGGATCAAGTATATCAGGGGGCGTTTGAAAAAAGGTGACCAGGTCATCTTCTGCGGGGAGATCCGGGGGTATCGGGCGCAAAAGGAGATATACCACCCGGACTTGGAGTGGGTGGAGGGGAAGGCGGAGGAATCCCTGCACTTCGGGCGCATCGTCCCGGTCTATTCTGAGACCGAGGGGCTCTACCAGCGCCGGATCAGGGGGATCATGCACCAGGTGGTCCAGGATGCCGCCCTCAAGATAACGAGCCCCATCCCCCCCCAGGTGAGCACGCGATGCAACCTCATGCCCCTCTCCGAGGCCCTGTGCGAGGTCCATTTTCCCCAGGGCCATCTCGACATAGAGCAACTCAACCTCAAGACGTCCCGAGCGCATCAGCGGCTTGCCTTTGAGGAGTTCTTCTTCCTTGAGTTGGGCATGGCGTTGCGGCGCAGGGGGATCGCACAGGAAGAAGGGATCGCCTTCCGGGTAACGGAGGCCCCCTCGGCCGAGAGGCTTGTAGAGAAACTCCCCTTCACCCTTACCCAGGCCCAGGAGCGGGTGATCGAGGAGATCAAGGGGGATATGAGCGAGCCCCACCCCATGAACCGCTTGCTGCAAGGGGATGTGGGGAGTGGTAAGACGGCAGTGGCCCTGGTCGCCGCGCTCATCGCCATCGACAACGGCTACCAGGCGGCGGTGATGACCCCCACCGAGATCCTGGCTGAGCAGCATTACTTCAACCTCAGAGAGTGGTTGGCGGGGCTGGATGTCAGGGCCGTCCTGTTGACCGGGCGGATCAAGGGAAAGGAGCGCGATGAGCTCTACCGAGCCATCACGGAGGGTGAAGCCCAACTCGTGGTGGGGACCCATGCCCTTATCCAAGAGGGGCTTTCCTTCAAGAGGCTGGGCCTGGGGGTGGTGGATGAGCAACACCGCTTTGGGGTGATGCAGCGGGCCCGCCTCAAGAGGAAGGGAATGGCACCGGACCTGTTGGTGATGACCGCTACGCCCATCCCCCGCACCTTGGCCATGACCCTCTACGGCGACATGGAAGTCTCGTCTTTAGATGAGCTCCCTCCGGGCAGGGGCCCCATCGTCACCAGGGTCTATCGAGAAAAGGAGCGGGGGGAGGTCTACCGCAGGGTGGAGGAGGAGATAGAAAAGGGGAGGCAGGCCTACTGCGTCTACCCCTTGGTGGAAGAGTCGGAACAGATGGACCTGCGGGATGCCACCCAGGGGGCCGAGCACCTCCAACAGGAGGTCTTCCCGCACTATCGGGTCGGGCTCATCCACGGCAGGATGAAGGGTGAGGAAAAGGAGCGGATCATGCGGGCCTTTCGGGAGGGGGAGATTCAGATCCTTGTGGCTACCACGGTGATCGAGGTGGGGATAGATTGCCCCAATGCCACGGTTATGGTGGTGGAGCACGCCGAGCGGTTTGGCCTGTCTCAACTGCACCAGCTGCGGGGCAGGATCGGGAGGGGCACTCACCCGTCCGTATGCCTCTTGCTGACCCCCCCTCGGACCGGCAAGGAGGCGTGGCGCCGCCTGAAGGTCATGGAGGAGACCATTGACGGCTTCCGCATTGCCGAGGAGGATCTGGCCATCAGGGGGCCAGGGGAGTTTTTGGGGGTGCGGCAGTGGGGACTGCCCGACTTTCGGGTGGCCAACCTCATCAGGGATGTCCGCCTCCTCCAGGAGGCCCGCCGGGAGGCCTTTGCCCTCATCGACCAGGACCCTCAGCTCAGCAGAGAGGAACACCTACCCCTCAGCGAGACCCTCCGGGCGAAGTGGCAGGAGCGCTTGGAGCTGGCATCCGTGGGGTAGAGAAACCTTGACATAACCCCCCTTTTTGTTATTAAATGCACAGGTTGTAAATAGGGCAAAAGGAGGTCCGATATGGCTACACCGGTGACGGTACCCATGGTAGGGAAAATTGTGGCTGTCAATGTGAAGGTAGGAGATCAGGTAAAGGAGAATGATCAGGTGGCTACCCTGGAAGCGATGAAGATGGAGATGCCTGTGGTGGCCCCGGTGTCTGGGACCGTGAAAGAGGTTAATGTTAAGCAGGGAGATGAGGTATCGGCAGATACCGTTCTCATGGTGATAGAGTAAGGAGGCGTTGATGGGATATGAGCATATCCTCTATGAGGCGAAAGAGGGGGTCGCCACCATAGCCATCAACCGCCCTCCGCACATCGGGGGGGGCTTTGGTGCGGCCCTGCGTGCCTTGCATGGCTTCTGAATACCAATTGGATTACCATTTAGGATGCTTCAAGAGATGCGGATGAGGCGCGGAGAGAAAAAGCCGAATGCCGTGCCAAGCCCCTTTAGATGCCCCCCCGAAGCCCAGCTATTTCTACTATATGAGCAGGAACGAATGGCTAGGCGACAACGTCACCCATAGCTCATAAAAATGCAAGTGAGAACTAAAAAAGCCTTGATAATATTTTATGCTGTTTTTTCTGTCTTTATCTTTTATCAGGTTGTGATAGCTGAAGATTCTGAAAATTGGGCATATGAATGTGGGGCTGAAGCTCAAGAAATCTATGCTAAGAAAAAAATCCAGATTCCCTGTGAGCGCATCGATGAGCTTCTGCATAAAGATGATATATATGGAGTATATATAGCCATTAGGGATGCAGCGTTATTTGGGGATAGGACATGCGATACATATATTAAGAAAAACCTTAGCAAACTAAAGAAATTAGATGGCGCTAAGGATGCCGTCGCATTTTATTATTATAAAAATGGAGATCCTTCTGGGCTCCAATTATTGGCCGACTCTTACGACAAAGATGCTCACAAGACTGGTGATCACTGGACAGTCGATCTTTTTGGATTTTTAAATGACTGGCAAGTTAGTGGCAGGCGACTCATCAGGCATGCGAAATGTTGTTCTGATGCAGTAGGGGGTGAATTATTATGCTCTGCTATTGCGTGGAGGTGTAATCTCTTTGGCAAGGAAGATTTTAAGCGTTTCTGGTTTAAGATAGGGGAAGAAGAAAACGTAAGTTTAGAAAGGCTCCAAGATTTTTACGGCTCTTGTTGTCAGTAATCAATTTGACGCTTTTGGTCACCAAGGGGTCTCAGCCCCCTTTTTTTGTTAACCCTTCTGGGGAATCATCATCCATGAAAAAAGGCAATAAAGACAAAGGCGGGATCTTTCAGAAACTGCGACGGGGTCTGGCCAAGACCCAGGGACTGCTGGTCGGCGGCGTCGATGACCTGTTGCGGCCGGGCAGGGGGATGGATGAGGCCCTCTACGAGGAACTGGAGGAGGTCCTCATTGTGGCAGATGTAGGGGTGGCGGCGACCCAGAGGCTCATTGAAGGGGTGAGGCGAGAGGTAAAGAAGAAGGGAGTATCGGACGCACACGCGGTCCTGCCCCTCTTGCGCCACGAGGTCTTGGAGATACTGCAGCCCTATGAGGCCCCCCTCGCCATCGAGGGAGCAGGTGCAAATCCCTTTGTGGTGATGGTCATCGGGGTCAACGGCACGGGGAAGACCACTACCATAGGAAAGCTCGCCCACCGATTTACCTCCCAAGGCAAGAAGGTCCTGGTGGCTGCGGCAGATACCTTCCGGGCTGCCGCCATTGAACAGCTGGAGATCTGGAGCGACAGGGCCGGGGCAGACTTCGTCAGACACGGCGACGGGGCCGATCCCTCTGCAGTGGCCTTTGACGCGCTGAAGGCCGCCCAGGCAAGGAAGTGTCACCTCCTCTTCATCGATACGGCGGGCAGGCTCCATACCAAGGAAAACCTGATGGAGGAATTGAAAAAGGTCAAGAGGATCATCGGGAGGGAGCTCCCCGGCGCACCTCACGAGATCCTGCTGGTCCTCGACGCCACCACCGGTCAGAACGCCGTCGTCCAGGCCCAGACCTTCCATCAATCCCTGGAGGTGACGGGGATCGCCCTGACCAAGTTGGACGGCACGGCCAAGGGGGGGATCATCGTTGCCATCGCCCAGGAGCTGGGGATCCCCCTGCGCTTTGTCGGGGTGGGGGAAGGGATAGAAGACCTCCAGGATTTTCGTGCCGAGGTCTTCGTCGACGCCTTGTTCAGTCAAACCACGTGAGGAGCTCACTATATATTGTCCCATTCAGGGAGAGAAAGCTCGCCTTGAGGCGAAGCATTTAGTTCGTTGTATATGAAAATGCTAGAAAATCACCTTGCCATCTCCCCTCCCCTGGTGGGAGGGGATAAAGGGGAGGGGGATCACCCCCACCCGTACCCTCCCCCATCAAGGGGGAGGGAAAGTCGTTGTTTTATGAAAACAATCATTGTGCCCTCCCTGCGGGCATGGAGGGTTAGTAAGAGGGTTCCAAGGCCCATCCCGCTTCCGTAAATCCATATTGTGTCGCTTTGCGACATCCTGCTTTCCTTAGACTTGAAATTTAAGGAGCAGGGCGGGGCGGGACAGTCGACTTCATGGAGTAAAAAATCATGGGAACGGATGCCTTTCAGCTCATCATCTTTGATTGCGACGGGGTGTTGTTTGACTCCAAAGATGCGAACATCGCCTTTTATAACCATATGCTCTCGCAATTAAACCTTTCTCCCATGACTCAGGAAGAGGTCGAATACGTGCACGTCAGCACGGCCGAGGGCGCCCTCCGATATCTCCTCACGGGGAGAGACCCCCAACGTGTGGAAGAGGTCCTCAACCATCGCCCCCGCATAGACTACACCCCCTTTATACACCTCATGCACATGGAGCCAAATCTCAAAGAACTCCTGGGCAGCCTCCCGCGCCACATACACAGGGCTATCTCCACCAACCGTTCTTATACCATCGGCGATGTCCTGCGTATCCATGGATTGAAGGGAGAGTTCAACCCGGTGATCTCGGCCCTGGACGTAAAAAAACCCAAGCCCCATCCTGAGTCCGTCCTTAAGATCCTCGATCACTTCACCCTCTCCCCCTCAGAGGCCCTCTTTATCGGGGATTCCGAGGTGGATCAAGAATCGGCTCAGGGGGCCGGGGTTTCCTTTGTTGCCTACAAAAATCGTTCTCTGCAGGCCGAGTACTACATAGACGACCTCCTGGCAATCAAGGAGATCATCAACGATCCCGCCTCTGGCGGGATTTGAGGGTTCGAGGATTCAAGTCCCACCCCGCAATATAGATTTATGGAAGCGGGATGCCGCTGGCGGCAGTGGTCAAGGGTCCGAGAAAAAACCGAAGACGGTTCTTTGGCCAGAGGATAAACGCTTTTACTTGAACCTACCGCTTGCGGCATCCCGTATTCTCTGATTTATGCAAAGCGGAGCGGGACTGGAATCCTCCCGCTTTGCGGGATCCCGCAGTCCATAAAATCTGACTTAAGGAGCGGGATGGACCCCTTGAACCCTTTTACCAAAGAACCGTCTTCACCTAAAAGGCAAGAACTTTTCTGCCAATCTCCGAGGGAGACAACAGCAGTTCCTCTTCTTCTCCTCAGGCAAAATCAAAGACCCTATGTTGGGCCGTAGTCTCCAAGATGGTATCGATCTTGGCCTGCGTTTCCGAGCGCGCGGGGCTTGCCTCCCATGCCCTCCAGTCGTCGAGGCTCCTCCAGGTGCTGATGACAACATAGAGGACCGGATCATCGTGCGCACGCAACGTCTCCCCCGAGATATACCCCGGGGCGAACATCGCCTTGGCCCTCATCTCCCGCATCAAATTGGCCAGATCCGTATCTTTTCCCTTCGGAACACGTCTTTCGATGATCACCTTCACCGCCATCGATTGCACCTCCCTCTTTAGTAATTCCGTGCTTGGATTATACCACGCCCAGGTCGTGTTGCAACCGTGAAGGCATAAAAACCTTTCTCGTGGATGGACAGGACTGAGGTTTCTATGATACCGTGTCCCTATGAAACACAAAAGAATTGCCTATTTTGATTGCTTCGCCGGGGTCAGCGGGGACATGGTCTTGGGGGCGCTCCTGGACCTCGGTCTCCCCCCGGAGGTCCTGGACGAGGGATGGCGGATGCTTGGTCTGAAAGGGGTTCAGGTGAAGGGCAAGCGGGTCCAGCGAGGGGGATTAATGGGGGTGCAGGTGGAGGTAGAAGGTAAGGGCACGCTCAGGAACTATAGGGAGATGAAGAAGGTGATTGATGACTCCGCCCTCCCCTCAGGGATAAAGGAACTCGGTTTGAAGATCTTACAGCAGTTGGCCCAAGCGGAGGGCGCAATCCACGGGGTGGAGGTTGACGAGGTTCACTTCCATGAGATAGGGGGGTTAGATACCATTGTCGATGCGGTCGGTGCCGCCGTGGGGGTCTCCCATTTCGACTGGGAGACCATTATCTGCTCACCCCTCCCCTTGAACAGGGGGTTTGTTGAGGGGGGGCATGGCCGCCTGCCCCTGCCCGCTCCTGCTACCGTTGCGTTGCTCCAGGGAGTCCCTATCGTGCCCGCCGCTGTGGAAGGGGAAACCGTCACCCCGACGGGCGCGGCCATTGTGACGTCGCTGGCCTCGGGATTCGGCCCCCTGCCGGAGATGGAGATCACCGGCGTGGGATATGGTGCCGGGACGAGGGATACTGAAGGCACGCCTAATCTCTTACGGATTATCCAGGGGGTACAGGTGGAGAAACAGTTGGAAGGCATATGGGTCCTGGAGGCGGATGTGGATGACATGAATCCTGAGATCTTGCCTTATCTGAACCAGCTCCTTCTCAAAGAGGGAGCTTTAGATGCCTCGGTGATCCCCATCCAGATGAAGAAGGGCAGGCCCGGTTTTACTATTCGAGTCCTCTCAACCGAAGCGCAGAGGGAACAACTAGCTCACATCATTATGACGGAATCCACCACCCTCGGCGTCAGGATGCACCGGGTGGAGCGGATGACCCTCCCCCGAAAGGAGCGGGAGGTGAAGACCCCATATGGCCCGATCAAGGTAAAGATAGCCTTTGACCGAGAGGGAAAGGTCATCAACTTGATGCCGGAATATGAAAGCTGCCGCCAGGTTGCAGAAAAAAACAAGGTCCCGTTAAAGGAAGTCTATCATGAGGCCATCGAAAAGGGGAGGAAGGCTCTTAAGCACGAGGGGTGAATACGTTAAGGGGACCGGAGAGCAAATGAGGAATGTCCATGTATAAGAAAGTTGTTTGTGCACCAATGTCCGCTTAGTTCCATTGATGTCAAAAATTTAGGAGGTGGGATGATGAAGCATGTCGTGAAATGGTTAATCTTTGTTTTGGCCGTCGTTTTTCTGAACCAGTCTGCCCAGGCTATTGAAATGGGGAAGGTTCCTCCCAAGGTAGAGTTAAAAGAAAAACTGGGGGGACGGCTGGATGGACAACCGTGGAGCAGCGAAGAGCTGCAGGGGAAGGTCAGTGTCTTCTTTTACGTCGATCCTGATGAAAAAGATACGAACAATGATGCCAGCGAAGCACTGAACAAAGAGCAGTTTCCCGACGATACGTATCAATCGTTTGGCATCATTAACATGGCAGCAACCTGGATGCCCAATTTTGCCATTTCTTCCGCCCTTAAAAAGAAGCAGAAGCGCTATCCCAAAACCATTTATGTGCGGGATTACAAAAAAGTGCTGGTGCACGCCTGGAATATTGCCGACAATAGCAGTAATGTTCTCGTTTTTGACAAACAAGGGGTATTGATCTTCAGAAAAGACGGCAAGCTCAATGCGGAAGAGATCCAGACGCTCATCAAGGTCATCCGCGAGCATCTGTGAAAAAACGAAGGAGACGTTGTTAAAAACCTTCACTTTTCATAGCTAGACTGAGTTTTGATAATTCTGAACAACGTTATATATCTCAATATCAAGGGGTTATGCTTTTAATGATAGCATAGAAAAAAATTCTTTTCTATCTTCCCAAAAAGAAACCTCCTGTTAAGATTTAGGTGGAAGAAACGTTACTAATCTTAGACAGGAGGTTCCCTATGGATGAGAGAGAGGATATCAGATTGAGGGAGTTTCGTCAATTACAAAGGGAGATTCGGGGGTCGAGGGGATATCTGGTGGTGGGGATAGATGTGGCCAAGGAGCGGCACAATGCCTTTTTTGGCACGGCCACGGGCAAGACACTTTGGCGGCGGTTGGTCTTTGATAATACCAGGGAAGGGTTTGAGCGGTTGCTTATACAGGCAGAGGCGCTTAAGGTGCAGCATGGTCTTTCTCAGGTGGTCTTTGGGTTGGAGCCGACGGCGAATTATCATAAGCCCTTGGGAGAGTATCTGATCAAGGGTGGTCATCAGCCGGAGGTGGCTCTTTAGCCAGTAGTATTGGTTTCCGGTAATGCCGTCAAGCGGAATCGGGAGTTATTGGATGGACGATGGGACAAGCATGACACCAAGGATGCGGCCAATGTGGCGGATTTGATCTCTCAGGGGAAGTGTCTCTTTTATGAGTATCCGTCTGTGGCGTTGTGGGATTTGAGGAGTTTGCTCTCGTTAAAGAGGCGGTTGAAGCGGTTGGAGCATGGGTATCGGGTGCGTATCAGGAACCATCTGCTGGCCCAGTATTTCCCTGAGATGGATGGCTATTATGGACAGTCATTGTCTGAGGGCTTGGCGATAGTGCGGTGGTGTTTAGCGCCGTCGGTGATTATTGGGCTAGAATTTGATGAGTTTGTTCGTCGTGTTACTGCTCGTAAGGGGGGTATTCGGCAGCAGAGGCGTCTGAGGATGATTTGGGAGCAGGCAGCTGGTTCTATTGGGTGTGAGGGGGGTGAAATGGTGGGGTTTGAGGCGCGGCTGATGGTAGAGGGGTTATGCCAGCTACGAGAGGCCATACGGGCCACTGAGGCTAAGATTAAAGATATCTGTTCTCAGTTTCCCGAGTACCCGTACCTGCTCACGATCCCTGGCTTTGGCCCGGCTATCTCTTCCACGGTGTTAGGCGCCCTGGGGAATCCCTTTCGGTTTGAGCGTGTCTCCCAGGTCATCAAAATGGCAGGGTTTGATCTTGGCGCCGATCGCAGCGGAAAGGGGTCGAATGCCGCGGTGCCGGTGATATCCAAGAAGGGCAAGGCCGATCTGCGCTATGCCTTGTACCAAGCGGCGCTGATTGCCTCGGTGAAAAACCGGGCATTTATCGTCTATTACACCAATAAGCTGCGAGGTCGGCAGCAGGAGCGGGGTATCAAGACCAAGATGCGGGTAAAGTTAGCTGCCAAGCTCTTGGTCATTGCCTGGACCTTGATGAAAAAGAAGGAGGCGTTTAATCCTGCGTATCTAAACAAAGATTAAGAGTTTTTTTCATCGGCGAGAGAGCCCGAGAAACAACGTTGAGGCCGATAAGGACCTCGGGAGGGACAATCAGGGGCCTCTCATTGAATCGTGTAACCTGGATAGGGGATGATGGGTGATCCCGCTTTGGGCGGGATATGCCGGATACTGATAACGATGAGGTACAGGATTCGTCAGTAGTGAGAGACTCGCCGAAGTATCTTATAAGATTCTGTCAGGACTGAGAGGTGACGTGCGCCAAAAATCGCACTGCGTTATCTGCCTGTTGGTATTATTAGGTTTTATCTAGCTTCTACTTTTATCTTGACAGGGGGAATATAGGATGTCCCCCGTTCAATTCTCAGCGCTAACCGCTGATACCCCTGGCTAAAGAGCCACCTCCGGCTGTTTTTGACCTCTTCTAACGCCCCCCTTCAATACCCCTCCCCTGCCAGGATACCAAAGTGTTGCATTAGATTTTTGAGCCTAAGTTAGATATATAATATCCTTTTTTGTTTTTGATATTAACCTGACCCTATAAACCTAAACAGCTGCGAAAGGTGACTATGGTTTTTTGATCTTTTTGGAAGCCCCCGCCGGTGCCGAAGAACCAAAGGCGACACCCCCCGTGAGGACGAAACGAGTCGCTTCCTCCAGAGAAATGTCCAAGGGTTGTACAGCGGAGCGAGGTACTATAACGGTGTAGCCCCCGAGCTGGTAGCTCATGGGCAGATACACAGCGATCATATCCTGCCCCCCGATCTCTTCAGAAAAGCTGGTGAGATCTTCTCGGGTGACAAAGCCGATTAATGTTATATGTGGCTCGCCGAGTGTAATTGCCACCACTTGGCGCAAAGCCGCATCTTGGCCCCGCACGACAAAACTGATGAGGTCGCGGACGGACCCGTACACCGTTTTGATAAGCGGTATCCTGAAAACAATTCGTTCCCCCCAGGAAACCAGCGTTCGTACCATCCACGCCTGCATCAAGAGACCTATAAGGAAAATCAGGATTACACCGGCCGCGATCCCCATACCGGGCAAATACCAGCCTTCGGGAAGGATTAGTTTGATGAAGCTACCGAGTAATGTCTCCGCTGACGTGGTTAACCAATAGAGTAGATATACGGTAATTACTAATGGCAGAATGGTTGCCAGCCCGGCAAGCAACTTTTTGTTTATTTTTTTCATGTTATTATTCTCCGGAATAGTTTTGGTTTTGTTGTTTTCTTTTATAGCGCACCGAAAAGACCTCTTGTACTGTTCTGTCTTAGCCTATGCACAGATAGTGCGGCATATTCGTGTAACGGCAACAGCGGAGGTTATTTAAGCGTGTCACTCAGTGCCGCACTCATCGACGAGGGGAAAGCAACGATGATCATCCTTTTTAACGCCAAGATGTTGTCAACGCCCCACGGACATTTTTCGATAAGAGTCAGAAGAATTCCAACGACGATGAGAGAAAGCGTATAAATGGCAACGACCCTTTTGATGTATTCGAAGCCATAGCCCTTTAATTGAAACCGGTAGAAGTTGAAGTAGACGAACAGCGCAATGAAGACCATGGAGATAATCGCCAGGGCAAGGATATTGTTTAAGGGGAGCCGTTCTCCAAGATTCCATGTCTCCTCGGTAAAACCCACCGGGATGGCGAGGATGGAGGCCCCGACAATGATCTGCATGATATCCCGGGGCTTCAGTTCCATCATGAGCGGGGTGGTCACATAGTTCACCACCTTCCCCGTGCTATCCAGTACCGGGGATAATTTGTGGAGATACCCGCCGATCCTCTTGATAGTCTGTTTGCCCTTACGATCCCTTTCCATGGATCTTGTTCACCACCTCCTTGTTTCCCTTTTCCATGTGGATGGTTGTGATGGGGAAGGGGATGACGATGCCTTCTTTATCATATCGTTCGTGAAGCCTCTTGACGAACTCGTGTTTGATGAGATATTGCCCTACATACTCCGTGGTGCGCAGAATGACGGTGAAGTTGATGCTAGAATCATCAAAGGTATGGTAGCGAATTAAGGGTTCAAATTCGGGAACACCCCCTTCCACTTCCCGCATGAC
>Ga0307437_1000478_pt1 | contig 31502 bp, 25 predicted proteins | sample SalMarWE160390MG_FD_202146 | JGI IMG/M metagenome (GOLD analysis project Ga0307437, IMG submission 202146) | Salt marsh sediment microbial communities from the Plum Island Ecosystem LTER, Massachusetts, United States - WE1603-90 | ecosystem: Environmental > Aquatic > Marine > Intertidal zone >...
TGTATCACCGACAACGGCATCAGGGTCGTAGTCCGGCCACCGGGACTTAAAGACAGATTCCGTCTGCCCGGCCATCTCCCACATCTCCTCGGCAGTGTGCGGCGCCATCGGAGCGACCATTTGGATCGCTTTCAAGATGATGAAATCATTTAGATCATCATTGGATACCTTGTCAGGCTCGTAATCACGCACCAACTCCATGAGAGCGGCAATGGCGGTATTGAACTGCAACCGGTCAGAATCTTCCGAAACGCGTTTGATCGTCTGATTCAGCTTGATATAGATTCTGTTTTCATCTGCGTTGAGAATATCTAGCTTAAAGTGTTGCTTTAAGTCCGGATTCGTTCCGCGATAGTGCTGGACAATCGGATACAGCTTGTTTACAGCGAATTTCTCGACGCCGGTGAGTGACTCATCGCTCCACAGAACTTCCTTCTCACTCGGTGCTGTAAAAAACATCGCCAGCCGGGTCACATCAACGCCCCGCTCTTCCATAAGAGAAACAGGAGATACAGCATTCCCTTTGGATTTTGACATCACTTCGCCGCTGGAGTCCATAACCATTCCGTGGTTAAACAGGCGAGTAGCCGGTTCAAAGCAGTCAACCCAACCAATATCATACAGGAACTTATGGAAGAAACGGAAATAGATCAAATGGCCGGTGGCATGGGTAATCCCGCCCACGTACAAGTCAATCGGCAGCCACTTGGTGGCTTTTACTTTATTGAATGGCTCAGCTTCATTTTGAGGGTCTAGATAGCGCAGGAAATACCATGACGAGCAGACAAAAGTGTCCATTGTATCCGGATCCCGCTGAGCCTCACCCCCACACCTGTGGCAAGCCACGTTTATGTATTCCGGTACATCTGCAAGCGGTGAACGCCCCCTGGGCTGGAAGTTCTCAACTTCGGGCAGCAGCACCGGCAGGTCAGACTCAGGCACAGCAACTTCACCGCACTTGGGACAATGGATAATCGGAATGGGACAGCCCCAGTACCGCTGACGGGAGATTAACCAATCCTTGAGCTTGTAGTTAACCTTCTTCCGGCCAAACCCGTTATGTTCGGCATACCCGGTCACGGCCGCAATCGCCCTCTCCCCTGCTAGTCCGTCAAACTGTCCGGAGTTAACCATCGGCCCATATTCAACGAAGGCATCCTCCATCTCCTTAGGGTTCAGCGCTGTATGTTCATCAGGGTGAATCACTACTTTAATGGGGATGCCATACTTTTGTGCGAAGGCAAAATCACGGCTGTCGTGACCCGGCACAGCCATAACGGTCCCCGTGCCATATCCGGCCAGGACGTAGTCGGCCACCCAGAGTTGTACCTTCTCTCCGTTAAACGGATTGACGGCGTACTTGCCGGTGAAAACGCCATCCTTCTCGCTGGTAGCAGCAGCTCTTTCGATATCCGAATGTAGCAACGCTGCCTTTTTATACTCGGTTACCTTTTGCGCGTATTCACCTTCGAGATTGAGCCGGTCAAGGATCTCCGCTTCGGGAGAAATGGCCATGAAAGTGACCCCGAAAATAGTGTCGGGGCGGGTAGTGAAAATGGGCAGCTTCTCCCCCGTGTCTTCAATCGTGAAGTCAATCTCAGCCCCATACGAGCGACCGATCCATTCGCGCTGCATTGTCTTGACGTTGTCGGGCCAGCCGGGAAGTTTGTCCAGGTCGTCAATCAGCCGGTCTGCGTAGTCGGTGATTTTGAAATACCACTGGACCTGATCCTTCTTTTCAACCGGCGTACCGCATCGTTCGCACTTACCGTCGACTACCTGTTCGTTGGCCAGAACGGTCTTATCCTCCGGACACCAATTAACGAAGCCGCGCTTCCGGTAAGCCAGACCCTTATTAAACAACTGGATGAACATCCACTGAGTCCACTTATAGTAGTCGGGCAGGCAGGAGTTCACCTCGCGCGACCAGTCATAGGAGATGCCGGCCTTTTGCAAAGTAGAGCGCGACATGTCTATATTGCTTAGCGACCACTCCTTCGGGTGAATTCCGCGTTCAAGAGCGGCCCGCTCCGCCGGCAGACCGAAGGCGTCCCAGCCGAACGGATGCAGGACGTCCTTGCCGAGCATCATCTGACGGCGGGCGACGGCATCGCCGATGATGTAATTGCGGAAGTGCCCTATGTGGATGTCACCCGACGGATACAAAAACATGACCAGCATATAGAACTTATTGCCCTTATCTGGCTGCTCAGGAGTGCAAAACAAGCTTTGCTTGTCCCAGCGCTTTTGCCATTTGCTTTCGATTCGTCTGAAATCGTACTTCGGGTGCATCTTCTTAGCTGTTGCCATGTATGCCTATCCTTCTCTATAAGAAACGAACTACAAGCTATAACAAAGCGGGATAAACCGCAAGATTTTACCTATGTCAACCGAACGCCGGCGTCAGCAGCGCTGTCTGAGTATGAGCCTGTTGTAAATCACCGTCCCCCTTGAAAGCATATTGGTTAGCCTGGCCTTCCACTTCTCCACCTTGTACCACGGCCCGTCTGAAAGCTTCCGAACAACTGACGAGACGGTGTCATAGCTATACACCGCATACCGCCCGACGGCAAGAGCCATGTCGTCGTCCTCGGGGAACCTCATGGTAAAACCCCTGGTGTAGCCGACCTCGAACGTCGCTTCGAGCACTTCTTGATTATATCGGCCAAAGGGGTAACTGATATAGTTGACTTTCCTCCCGAGCAGATCTTCAAGTACCCCCTTTGAATAATTCAACTCATGCCGTAAAGTTTTCTCATCACACCGGCACAAGTTGACGTGACTGTGACCGTGTGATCCGAACTGGACTCCCAGCGCAGCAAGTGTCAAGACACTTTTAGGGTCAAGATGAGGAGTGGAGCGGAATAAGTGGCTGTAGTCCCAACTATTCGTTTTGCCAAGATACCTTGTGGGCAGGAAGACTACCGGTTGGAACCGGTACTTTTGTATCAGGGGCGGTAAGACGTCGGCCAGGTGTTGGTAACCGTCATCAAACGTAATTGCCAGAGTGCGAGGCTCGTTTTCCGAGAAAGATGCTTCAAGTGACTGAAAAACAAATCCTTTGCGCTGCAAAAAGGCTAACAGCCGCTCGAAACGTCGTGGAGAGTAATTGGTGGCGCCGAAACTGAACTGGGGTGTTACCTTGTGAAAAGCAAGGACTTTGGGATAAAACGGCAACACTCGTAGCCGCCGGTCGGGCTTGACATCAGAGGACACCGTCAAACACACCTTTGTCCGCCGGCCCCAACACGGCGATCGCCATTTGGGAATGATCAAACAGCCGATTTGAGAGCTTTAGAATCTGGGAGGATGTTACTTTCTCTACTTCTTTGAGCACCTGCTTATGTGATTTATACGGCAGCTGCATCAGTTCCTGCCGAGCGAGGCGATTCATGCGGCTTGAGGTCGACTCCATACCCAGGGCAAACTGGCCCTTCATCTGCCCTTTGATTCTGTCCAGTTTGGCTGAGGGGAGTCTCTGCTTCTTCATGCGATCCAATTCGGTCAGAACGATATCCACCGCCTGCCTCAGATGTTTCTGGTCAGTGCCGAGATAAGCGCCGAAAAGCCCGGCGTCACGATAAAAGTCGTGGAACGTGTAGACGGAGTACGCCAGGCCGCGTTCCTCCCGAATCTTCTGGAACAAAACCGACGACATTCCACCCCCGAGGTAAACGTTAAGGGCCAACGCCGCCATTTTGTCGTCATCGGCAAATTGAAGACCGGGGTATCCAAGACACAAGTGCGTCTGACTGTTGTTGTTTCGCTCCAGCCTGACACTTTTTTCCTTGTCACGGCGCGCCACTTCAGCCGTTTCGGCCTGTCCGGTCGGGAAATCGAACTGCTCTTTGACCAGCCGCACCAGCTTTCTATGAGAGATGCAGCCGGCGGCAGCGATAACAACGGACCCGTTGCGATAGTGACGCCTGAGATAGTCGACCACCTGAGCTCTCTTCATATCCGTGACGGTCTGCTTTGTCCCCAGTATCGGTCGACCCAGCGGGTGCGACCCCCAGAACGTCCCGGCAAAAACGTCGTGAATATGGTCGGCGGGATTGTCTGCTATCTCCTTTATCTCCTCACAAATCACCATCTTCTCGTGCTTAATGTTGAGCGGAGTCAAGGTGGCATTGCAGGTCATATCGGCCAGGACATCAATCGCCGTCTTTAGATGCTCGTCTAAAATCCGCGCCGCGTAGCAAGAATATTCACGGGAAGTAAAGGCATTAAGGCTGCCGCCAAGAGACTCCAGGGCGGCGGCAATCTGCCGGGCGGTACGTTTGCGCGTCCCCTTAAACAGCATGTGCTCAATGAAATGCGACACCCCGCATTCCCCGGGCCGTTCATTACGTGAACCGACATCAATCCAGACCCCTAAAGAAACGGAACGGACCGAGGACATCTTTTCAGTAACAATCCTCAGCCCGTTCTTCAGGGTCGTCTTTTGATAGACACCGCTATCGGATATGACGCGACCTCCTGCCATCCGTTACGATCGTCTGGGTCTGGCCGGTTTGCGGTTCCTATCCCTGTCTCTGTCCCTGTCCTGTTCATGGTCGGAACCCGGTCGCCTGGGCAACAGGGCTCTTCGGGACAGACGAATTTTTCCGTCCTGGTCAATACTGATGACCTTGACGGTCACGCGATCGCCTAAATTGACGATGTCCTCGACCCGGTTTACGCGCTGGTTATCCAGCTCCGAAATATGCAATAAACCGTCGGTCCCCGGGAGTATCTCCACAAAAGCGCCGAAACCGGTCACCCTGTTAACGGTGCCGTCATAGACCTTGCCTACCTCGGCTTCTTCGACAATAGCCTCAACTCGTTCTTTGGCCCGACGTCCGGCTTCGGCATCGGTGGAGGCAATAAGCACGGTGCCGTCGTCGTCGATATCGATCTTGACGCCAGTCTCTTCAGTAATGGAGCGAATCATCTTCCCGCCGGGACCAATCACGTCGCCGATCTTGGAGGGATTAATCTTTATGATAATGATCCGCGGTGCATACTCCGAAAGCTGGTCACGGTGTTTGGATATCGTGGCGTTCATGGTGTCCAGGATTTTCAGTCGCGCCTGCTTAGCCTTTTCCAGGGCCAGCCGCATCGTTTCAATATCCAGACCGCTGATTTTAATATCCATCTGGATAGCCGTGACACCTTCCGTCGTTCCGGAGACCTTGAAATCCATATCGCCGAAGTGGTCCTCATCGCCGAGGATGTCGGTCAGAATAATCACTTTATCCTCGGACTTAATCAGGCCCATCGCGATCCCGGCCACGGCCGACTTGATCGGCACCCCGGCGTCCATCAGGGCCAGCGACCCGCCGCACACCGAGGCCATCGAAGACGATCCGTTGGATTCCATGATATCAGACACGACACGAACGGTGTACGGGAAACCGGCCTCGGTGGGAATCACCGGAAAAAGAGCCCGTTCGGCCAGCATCCCGTGCCCGATTTCACGGCGGTTGGTGCCGCGAATAGGCTTGGTCTCCCCTGTCGAAAAAGGCGGGAAGTTATAGTGGAGCATATAGCTCTTGGTTGAGTCCCCCTCAAGTTCATCAAGCCGTTGCTCATCAATCTTTGTCCCCAAGGTAACGGCCACCAAGGCCTGGGTCTGACCGCGAGTGAAGACGGCCGAGCCGTGAGCGCGAGGAAGGTACCCCACCTCACAGGTTATCTCTCGAATGTCATCGAAGCCGCGTCCGTCAATGCGACGGTTTTCCTCAAGGATCATCTTTCGCATCGTTTCGGCGTCCAGATCGTCGATGACCATCTTTATATCGAGCTCACTCTCGGGAAACTCCTCCGCCAGAGCTTCAATAATCTCTTGCGCCATTTTCTTTTTCTCGCTGCGGCGCGTCTCTTTGTCGCCAATCCGGTTGAACTCGTCCAGCCGGTTGCTGACCATCTCCTTAACCTTGGCTACTAAGGTTTCATCAATGACCGATGGTTCATACTCAAACGTCTCCTTGCCGCATACCGCTTTTAGCTCCTCGATCTTCTCGATGATCATTTTGATATGGTCATGACCAAAAGTCAGAGCCTTAATCAAGTCCTCTTCGCTTACCTCTCGACCGCCCCCTTCAACCATCGTGATGCTATCAGCAGAGCCGGCCATAGCAATAGACAAGTCGGATTCATCCAACTTGCCTATAGTGGGGTTGATGACCAACTGACCGTCAATCCTCCCTACCCGTACCCCGGCAATCGTTTTCTCGAAGGGAACATCCGAAACTGCCAGAGCCGCGCCGGTCCCCACGAGAGCCAGAATATCGGTGTCGTTCTGTTGATCATGAGAGATGATATACGAAATACACTGCGTCTCCCCCTTGAAATCGGGCGGGAAAAGGGGCCTGATGGGGCGGTCGATAATCCTGGCGGAGAGGATCTCCTTTCCGGAAGGTCTTCCCTCCCGTTTGAAGAAACCTCCGGGAATCTTGCCCGCGGCGTATGACTTCTCACGGTATTCAACGGTGAGCGGAAAGAAATCGAAGCCTTTTTTTGGTTCGGTCTGTGCACAGACGGTCGACACCACCATCGAATCACCATATCTGACAGTCACGGCTCCGTTGGCCTGATTGGCCAGGTGCCCGCACTCAACGGTCATCATGCGACCGCCCAGTTCAAATTCTACTTTGTGTGACATCCAAAGATCCTATTGTTCTTATCGTCGTAATCCCAGATCCGAGATGACCTGTCGGTAGCTCTCGAGATCTCTGTCTTTGAGGTAGTCCAGCAATCGCCGTCTCTGGCCTACCAGTTTCAAAAGCCCAAGACGGGTATGGAAATCCTTCTTGTGGACTTTCATGTGCTCGGTTAGATGACCGATCCGATCTGAGAGGAGGGCAATCTGGACCTCCGGCGAACCGGTATCACTGTCGTGGAGACGGTTTGAAGCAATAATTCGAGCTTTTTGCTCCTTCGTCTGCGGCATGCCGTTTCTCCTTTTGTAGTATTTGTAACGCTTTTTCTTTGTCCTTTTTTATCTGCCGGACAAGCTGCTCCTGCGAGTCGTATTTTTGATTTTCCCTGATGAAGTGTATCGGATAGGCGGTAATCTCCTCGTCATAGAGCTCACGGTCGAAGTCAAACAGATGGGCCTCGACCGAGATGCGGTCTTGAGGGTTAAAATGATTTTGCCCGATAAACATCACACCTTCATGGCAATCCTTGCCGATCTCGACGCAGCAGGCATAGACTCCCTCGGTCGGCAGCAGCTTGCGCGGGTTATATTTAACGTTCGCCGTGGGATAGCCGAGTTTCTTGCCCAGGCCGATCCCCTTTTCTACCGGTCCATAAATGGCGTATTCATGTCCCAGAAGTCGCAGCGCTTTCCGGTAGCGGTCTTGCATCATGGCCCGCCGTATGCGCGAGGAGGAAACCGCTTTATCGTCAATCATTATCGGTCCGCACACCTCAACTTCATAGCCGTACTTCTCCCCCCATCTTTTCAGCTCCGAAATTGTCCCCTTGCGGTTTTTCCCCAGGGCGTGGTCGTATCCTACAATCAACTTCTTAACGCCCACTTTCTCGACCAGAATGTTCTTTATGAACTCCGCCGGTTCCAGATTCATCAGTCTCTTGTTAAAATCAAGCACCAATACCGTGCCGTCGAAAAAGTCGGGGATAAACCTTTCTTTTTCCTCAATTGTCGTCAACAGCAGCGGAACATTATCCGGCGACACCAGAACCCGGGGATGAGGATGAAACGTCACCAACACCGGCTCGTAGCCCGACTCTTTGCTGACCAAGCGTACCCTTCGGAGAATTTCCTGGTGACCAAGGTGGATGCCGTCAAAGGTCCCGATGGTTGCCACTATCGGCCGCTCTCCACTGAGGGAGAAATTCTCAATTCCGTATACAAACGTGGTGCTCAATTCAGTACTCGTATATAGCTAAACAGCTTTTTCCCTCGCCCGTTGGTAAACGCCTCCGGGGCCGCTTCGGCCGTTCCCACGGCAAGGATATGCCCGTCAGTATCCCTCAAAAGAACACGGTCGCCGGCGGAAAAACTCCCCTCGAGTTTCTCCACGTCCGCGGACGTGAGCTCCTTGCCGCAAATGACGCTTTCTTTGAAGTCGTCGCCGACCGTGATGGCGCTGTAGCGTAATACTGCCTCGTACGGCAGCAACTGCTTGTAAAGCGTGTCAGCTTCATGGTGCCGTCTAACGTCGTCCAAGGTCAGGGCCTCTTTCACGCGAAGTTCTCCCACTGCTAAGCGGCGCAGCCCGGACAGATAAGCGCCGCAGCCGATTTTTTCGCCGAGGTCATCAGCCAGCGAACGGATGTAGGTACCCGGTGAGCAGGTTATCAGCAACCGCAGGTGCGGCTTACGGTAATCGAGGAACAGGATTTCCCTTATTTCAATTTCCCGTTCGGGAGGATCAACCACAACGCCATTGCGGGCCAGACGGTAAAGCCGCCGGCCGTCGACTTTAACAGCTGAATATGCCGGAACCTTTTGAGTGATGCGGCCTTCATATTGGCTCAGTAACCGCTGAAGTTTATTCTCGTTAAGATCCGGAATAGGCGATAGCCCTTGGTCGCTGTCGATGCCTTCACGATCGTACGTTGCCGATCTCTGGCCCAAGCATATCTCCGCCTCATAGGTCTTGTCATAACCGGAAAGGAACTGAGCGATTTTGGTCGCTTTGCCGAGGCACATCACCAGCAGGCCTTCCGCCAGCGGATCAAGCGTGCCCGTGTGTCCTACCCGGCGCTGGCCGATAGTCCGCCTGATATCCATGACCGCGTCGTGACTGGAGGGACCCGCCGGTTTGTCGAACAAAAGGACTCCGTTATAACGACTATTCCGCCCGGCCATCTCGCGCCTCACGCAGCAGTTTTATCAATTCCTTCTTGGCTTCCGGCAGCGGAAGTGGTATGACGCATCCCGATGCGTTGGGATGGCCCCCGCCGCCAAAACGAGAGGCCAAGGCGGCCACGTCGATATCATCCCGAGATCGCAGGGACACCTTTGTCCCACCCGGATTGTCTCCCTTCAGCAAAGCGCCCACCAGCACCCCCTTAGTAAACAGCGTGAAATCGACTATCCCTTCTGATTCGGAATCCTCGGCACCGCACTGGTCAAGCATCTGGCGCGTCAAAGTCAGCAGGCAAATACTGCCTTTGTCGAAGAACTCAATCGAGTTGAGCACTTTGCCGATCAGTTTCATCGTCGATGGCCGCATGTTATAATACACATTATCGCAGATCTTCTGGGGATCGGCGCCCGCTTCTACCAACCGACCCGCAAAGGCCATCGTCCGGGAAGAGGTGGAGGAGTAACGAAACCGTCCCGTATCGGTCAAAATAGCCGTGTACAGTTGCTCGGCGGTCTCGGTCGAGATCCGGTAACCGACCTGGCTGAAATACTCAAAGGCCATCTCCCCTACCGAGGATGCCCGCGTGTCTACCCAGTTAACGTCGCCAAAGCCCTCGTTGTCCTGGTGGTGGTCGATATTGATGATTTTCGCATCTAGCGTCAAGAGACGACGGGCTTGACCGATTCTTGTGACGTTGGGACACTCAAGGATCAGCGCCGTGCCCACCGAGAAATCTTTGTCGTAGGAATTAACATCGGTAATGGAATCAATCCCGTGAAGAAAACGGTACTTCGCCGGAACCTCGGCCTCACGCACCAGAAAGACTTCCTTCCCCAGGTTACGCAGGTAGGATGCAAAAGCCAGTTGGGTGCCAATAGCATCGCCGTCGGGGTCGACGTGCGAAGCGACTAAAATGCGTCGGCAGTCTTCAAGGATGTGCCGTATGTCCTCGATCGGAGCCGCGGCAGCCGTCTGACTGTGATTATTCTTTTGAATTATCCTTGATCTCATCCAATAACTGCTCTATCCGAATGCCTTCTTCAATTGAAGGGTCGAACTTAAAGGTCAATTCCGGAACTCGCCGAAGGCGCAAGTTGCGGCCGATCAGATGCTGGAGGCGCTTCCTCTCGTGCGCAAAGAAACCGGCAACAGTTTCGCGGTCAGTCGCTTTCCCCAGCACGGAGTAATAGGCCGTGGCGTGTTGAAGATCATCGCTGACTCTGACGTGAGTAAAGGTTACCATGACCGGTATCTGATCGGTCAACTCATCCTGCATCAGAATGGAGATATCCCTCAGAATCTGTTCTCCTATTCGTGTCGAACGCTTGAACTGTTTCATCGTCAATACAATTCCGTCTGGTAGTCGGCCAGGATGAGCTCCGGCTCGGCCTCAATCCGGTTTACAACTTTGGCTATAACCTGATCAGCGAAACTGCTGCTGTTGGCCACGACGGCCGCCCCGAGCGTGGCCGTCCTCAAGACGTCGTTATCTCCTACATCAGCAATGGAGATATTAAAACTGTTTCTCAGTCGAGCCATAAGTGATTTTAGTATCCGCCTTTTCTCTTTGAGCGAACCGACACCGGGCAGCTCCAACCGACACCTTAACGTGACCGTAACCAAAAACGCCCCTCGCTACAAGGTGCGTGCCTCTTTCACTAATTCGAAGGCCTCAATGACGTCGCCCACCTTGACATCATTGTAGTTCTCAATCCCAATACCACATTCAAATCCCTCCTTAACCTCTTTGACATCATCCTTGAAACGCTTCAGAGAACCGAGATTCCCGGTATAGATAACTCGGCCCTCTCTGACCAGGCGAATCTTGTGACCACGCGTGAAATACCCTTCCTTGACGTAGCTTCCGGCGATCGTCCCGACGCGGGGGATGCGAAACAGGTTGCGAACCTCCGCAACGCCGACGAAGTTCTCCGTGACGGTCGGGGTCAGCAGTCCCGCCAGGGCTTGCTTAATGTCTCGCTCTGCCTCGTAGATGATGTTGTACATGCGAACGTCCACATTTTCCTGCTTGACGACTTCCCGAGCCCGGGTATCCAGTGAAACATGAAAGCCGATGACAATAGCGTCTGAGGCCGAAGCCAGCAGAATGTCGGACTCCGTTATCGGGCCGACGCCCTTGTGAATGATGTTCGTTTTGACTTCTTCAGTTTCTATCTTGCCCAGCGTATCGGCTAACACCTCCACCGAGCCGTCCACGTCACCTTTGATAATGAGGTTCAGCGCCTTGACCTGACCTTCCTTAATCCGGTCAAAGATTTTGTCAAGAGAGATGCCGCCACGGGTTTTGCGGACATCCTGTTCTCTTTTGATCAGACTCCGCTTGATGGCAATCTCTTTGGCTTCTTGGTCGTGCTGCACTACCATAAAATTATCCCCCGCCTGAGGAACCCCATTCAGTCCCGTAATCTGAGCCGGAGTGGCCGGACCCGCCGCCGGCATCTGTTGCTCGCGATTATTGGTTATGGTGCGAACGTGACCATAATACGTCCCGGCGGCAACGGAATCTCCCACATGGCAGGTACCTTTCTGAATCAAAACGGTGGCTACCGACCCGCGTCCCCTTTCCAGCCTGGCATCGACTACAATGCCCTGGCCGCGAATAGACGGATCGGCTTTCAGATCCATAATTTCGGCCTGCAGCAAAATCATTTCCAACAGCTTATCAATCCCGGTTCCCGACTTTGCCGAGACTTCAACCATGATGTTCTTTCCGCCCCATTCCTCGGAGACGAGGTTATAGCTGGACAACTGGGTACGCGTTGAGTCGGGGTTGGCGTTGGGTTTGTCGATTTTGTTGATGGCGACGATAATCGGTACGCTGGCCGCCCGAGCGTGGTCGATGGCTTCAACCGTTTGCGGCCTGACACCGTCATCAGCAGCCACCACCAACACCACGATGTCGGTAATTTGTGCACCTCGGGCGCGCATGGCCGTAAACGCCTCGTGACCAGGGGTGTCTAGGAAGGTAATGTTCCCCCTCTCGTGGGTCACTTCATAAGCGCCAATGTGCTGTGTGATGGCGCCGGCCTCGTGGGCCACCACGTTTGTTTTGCGGATGTAGTCAAGTAGGGACGTCTTCCCATGATCAACATGCCCCATGATTGTAACCACCGGCGCCCGTATGATAAGATGCTCTTCCTGCTCGTCTTCCTTGGAAATCTCGCCCACGTCAGCCACCTGGTGAATATCAAAACCGAATTCGGCCGCTACCATTTCAATGGCATCCATATCGAGACGCTGATTGATGGTGGCCATCATCCCCATCTCGAACAGCTTTGCAATTACCTCGGCCGGTTTGCGGTCCATGAGACCGGCCAGTTCGGCGACAGATATATATTCATTTACTTCGAGCGCATTTTCCGCTACGACTTCCCCAACAGACCCTGATCCCGGTGAATGTTTGTGCCTCCTCTTCCCCTTGGTCTTACTCAAATGCGCCATGACCGAGCGGAAGCTCTTGGTTACCTCGCTTTTGTCCACGATCTGACGGTTTTTACGTTTTCGCCGCTCTTTCTTTTTCTGTTTCTTTTCTAATCGCCGCATGAGACCGGCCACTGGGGAACGCGAATCATCCACTCTGATGCCGCCGATCTTGGTGGTGCGGCGCTCCACCGCCTCCTTGACCTGCGCCCGCTGCGCCATCTCCTTTTTGGCTTCCTTCTTCTCCTGCGCAAACTTCTCCTTTACAGCGGCAATCATTACGGGGGTGGCTACTGACATATGAGACTTGGGCTGGAACTTGAGATCGCGCAATATGGTCAACATGGCATTAGAGGAGATCTTAAACTCCTTTGCCAGTTCATATATTCGCTTCTTGGCCATTTACATCTCACTTCCTTGCAACACCAATACCGGCACAGCCAAATTCCAGTCTCACAACCAACTTACTTCGATCCCTCCGGCCCTTCATCTTCAACCCCCTCCAAATCTGGAGCGGTAGCTTCCGGCACATCGTCAGCTTCCGTGACGTAGTCCTCATTCTCTTCGAAAACGTCTCCCACCGTAAGTTTCTCTTCTTTGCTAGGCTCCTCTTCAGCCCCAGTTTCCTTCGTTTCCTGCTCACGTTGACGGTACTCTTCTTCCACCTTCTGCACCAACTGCTTGGCTTGTTCAATCAATTTCTCGGCCGTTTTCTTGCCGATCCCTTCGATCTTCGTCAGCATTTCAACTGAGGCGGCGGCAAGCCTCTGGACAGAACTGATATTAACCTCGGCCAGCCGTTCCTGAATCTTGGCCCCGACACCATCCAACTGACTGACCTGGATAAGCATCTCCGCCTCGTGGCGTTTGGCTTCGTTGTATTCCGTTTCTGACATTATACTGACTTTCCAGCCGGTCAATCTTGACGCCAGTCGGGCATTCTGCCCATTGCGACCAATAGCCAGCGACAGCTTATCATCTTCGACGGCAACCGTCATTCCCTGTTCCCCCTCATCCATGTCGATATAAACAACTTTGGCCGGCGCCAGAGCGCGCGTCACGAACATCTCCGGATTGGACGAGTACGGTACGATATCGATCCGTTCGTTATTTAGCTCACGGACAATTGATTGCACCCGCACCCCCTTTATGCCGACACAAGCTCCCACCGGGTCGATGCGGTCGTCGGATGAATAGACTGCTATTTTGGAGCGCTCCCCGGGCTCACGAGCTATGGCTCTGATTTCAATGACCTTCTCGTATATTTCCGGGACCTCCAGTGCGAACAAGCTGCGAATGAAGTCGTTGCTAACCCGGGAAAGCACTATCTGCGGGCCACGCATCGACTTCTGGACATCCAGGATAAACGCCCTGATACGGTCTCCCTGGCGAAATTTCTCTCGCGGTATCTGCTCCTTGATCGGCAGAACACCTTCGGCACGGCCGAGGTTGACGATGACATTGCCTTTGTCAATCTGCTGGACGACGCCAGTCACCAGAGTCCCCACCTTATCGATATATTCGTCATAGATGCGATCGCGTTCCGCCTCGCGGATTTTTTGAATGAGCATCTGTTTGGCTGAGGCAATGGCGTTGCGCCCGAACTCAACTTCGTAGTCGATGTAGATTTCAATATCATCACCGGCTTCAGCCTCCGGATCGATTTCCTTGGCTTCCTCCAACGAGATTTCCATGTTCGGGTCCGACACCTCAGCCACCACTTTCTTCTCGGCAATCATGAGCAGCTCATTCGCCTTGCGGTCGAACTTGAACGAGATATTGTCAGTGACGTCGTACTTTTTCTTGGCTGCCGCCAAAAGGCTTTCCTGCAATGTCGCCAACACCGTATCGAAATCGATATTCTTCTCTCGCGCAATGAGCGTGATTGCTTCTGTCATATCAAATGCCATCTATTTCATCCCCACTAAAATACAATTGTCGCCTTCTCTATTTCCGCCAGACCGACCGTGAAAACGCCTGTGCCGTTCTTGAACTGCACCTCGCTGTCGTTTGCGGATACGATTTCAGCCTTTCCTTCCTTCACTTGTGGGTCCACAAATTCAATTCTGACCGTCTCCCCAACACGATGTTTAAAGTCACGGGCCGTTGTCAATGGACGATCAAGCCCCGGAGACGACACCTCGAGGGTGTAGCCGGACTCAAAAAGCGTCGTTCCTTCGATTATGTCGTGCACTATCCGCGAGATGCGCGCGCACTCGTCGATAGTCGTCCCATTGTCAGATAAAATAAACAACCTCAGCGTCCAGTTGTTTCGGTATCTGGACAAAACAACCTCAACCAACTCACACCCTTCCTGCCGAAGGGGTTTTTCAATCAGGTCTATTACCTGCTGTTTAATGTTATCAGACATACTTCTCAATAAACTAAAGAGTGGGCAATTGCCCACCCCAACCTATAAATATACACTTTTCAATCCTCAAATGCAATAGAATTATTACTCAATTGAGCCGTTCAACCAGCCTTCTCACCGCCTTTACTATGGTATCAATGGCAACCAGCTCGGTCTTTTTCTCACTGCGCGCCTTAAGCTCTACCTTCCCTTCTTTCAATGACTTATCTCCGATGGTGACTCGGATCGGCAGGCCAATGAGGTCAGCGTCGTTAAACTTGACACCGGCTCGCTCCGGGCGATCGTCGTAGAGAACGTCGATGCCGCCTTCGGTAAGAGCGTCGTACACCCTGGATGCAGTTTCTACGTGGCTCTGGTTCTCCATATTGACCGGAATCAGCTCCACCAGGTAGGGGGCGATATTTTTTGGCCAGATAATGCCCTTCTCGTCGTGGTAGCGCTCCAGAGCGGCCTGAGGGGTGCGGGTAATGCCAATGCCGTACGACCCCATCAAAATCGGACACTCTTTGCCATCGGCGTCAAGGAATTTGGCCCCGAGCGTCTCGGAATACTTCGTGCCCAGCATAAATGTGTTGCCCACCTCGATGCCTCTCTTGGTAATGAGGCGTCCGTCAGTATGCGGACAGTCATCCCCGTCCCGGGCCAGAGTAATATCAACAATCTGTGTCGCCTTGAAATCTCGCTTGAGGTTAACATTAATTATATGCTGCTGGTCGGCGTTGGCGCCGACAATGAAGTTCTTAAGCTGCGCTACCAGCGGATCGACGATTATCGGCATCTCTTTCAACCCGATCGGCCCGGCAAAACCGACCGGGCAGGAGGTATGTTCTTCAACCTGTTCAGCCGTGGCCATTTCAAGTTCAGCAGCACCGATTGCATTTTTCAATTTGGCTGGATTGAGGTCGCGGTCGCCCCGCACCATCGCTGCCACTGGTTTCCCGTCGGCCATGCAGATCAACGTCTTGACCAGGCGCGTGGCGTCAACCTTCAGAAACGCCCTCACTTGTTCGATAGTCGAGGCTCCCGGCGTGTCGACAACTTCCCTCGGTTTCATCTCTGTATCGATGACCGGCTTGACCGGATCACTGAAGGTTGCCTTTTCGATATTAGCGGCATAGTCACACTTGTCACAAGCGACAATTGTTTCCTCTCCCCCATCCGTGTCGACCAGCAGCATGAACTCGTGAGCCGCTTTGCCTCCCATGGCGCTGGCGTCGGACTCAACTTTCAGGGTGTCAAGCCCGGCTCGCTTAAAAATGCGGTAGTAAGCATCGACCATCTTCTGGTACGACATGTCAAACGATTCCTCGGTGGCGTCGAACGTATAGGCATCCTTCATGAGGAATTCGCGCCCGCGCATCAGACCGAAGCGGGGACGGATTTCATCGCGGAACTTCACCTGAATCTGGTACAGGTTCAGCGGCAGTTGCTTATAGCTTCTTATCTCTCCCTTTATCAGAGTGGTCACCGTCTCCTCGTGCGTGCCGCACAGCGCCATTTCGTGCTGGTGCCGGTCCTTCATGCGCATCTGCTCTTTGCCGACGGAGTAGTATCGCCCTGACTTCTGCCACAGTTCGGTAGGACAGAGCACGGACATGGTGACTTCCAGCGCTCCTGCCCGATTCATCTCTTCGCGGACGATATTGGCGAATTTCTCGATTACTCGCTGCATAAGTGGCAGGTATAGATATATCCCTGCCGCCAGTTTGCGAATGTAGCCTCCCCGCAGCAGCAGTTGGTGCGAGACCAGCTCGGCCTCGGCCTGGTTTTCTCTTAGAGTCGGAATGTAGGTTTGCGTCCAGCGCATCGTGTTTTTTCCTTAAAGTTCGGTCCCTCGCATTCCTTCAGTTCAACATTCTCTTTATCGGCTGGAATGCGAATAAACTAAGATAGCGAGGAGCAGCCTAATATCAATCGAAAAAACCGCTTGGAGATTGCCGCGTCCGACGTGTGGCATTCCCAAACTCGTTTGGGGATGATTGACTGTCAATACTCAAACCACCCCCAAATGAATTTGAGGGTGCCACCCGAGGCAAATTGTTATTGCTTTTGGCAACTCATTAGGCATAAATTACGAGCGGCTTATGACAAACGCCTATTGCTTAGACAATAAAACAGAAAAACAAGCTTGCTTGTGCCCCCGTGGTGTAACGGATAACGCACCGGCCTCCGGAGCCGGTAATTCGGGTTCGATTCCCGACGGGGGTATAAGTATATGCATCCTGATTAAGGCAATAACTACATGTTCAACTGAAACATAGGTTCCTGATAAAATCATGAATAATAAGGCAAAGTCAAGTGGTTACATGGAGACGATCCTGCAAAAGGACCTCCCATCCCAAATACAGCAAGAAATCAAGGAGGAAATAAAACCTTATACTGTAGGTTTGATAGGTCTTAAAGTCGAAAACGGTGCACCAAGGGTTCAACTGCTCGGTTCAGGGACATTGATTCACAATGAAGAGCGATATGGAATTCTAACAGCTAACCACGTAGTTAAGCGAGTGAAGAAATATGAGAAGATCGGGCTAAATCTCGTCGAATACGCTCATAAATACACAATTGATGTCAAGATATTGAAACTAATTACAGTTGGAGCTTCCGCGGACAACACTCTTCGGCCGGACATTGCTGTTATCGAGATTCCTGTGAATAAAGTAGCAGAAATCAAAGCTAAGAAAAGCTTTTGGAACCTTAAGAAGTTCAGACAACAGATCATTTCGCAACCAGTTCAATCAGACAAAGGTGTTTGGGCACTAGCTGGTTCGCCAGATGAACGAACTACCCAAGTATATACTAATAAACATTTCGCAGAGACCAAAGTCTTTTGCATGTTGGTTGGGTTTGTAGGGGTGGGCAAGGAGTGGTCTGATGAGTCATTTGACTACATCGAAGCACTTGTGTCATACAAAGACAACGGAGGTGTACCATCTGATTTTGGTGGAGTCAGTGGCGGTGGATTATGGCAGACTCCGCTCAGAAAGAACCAGGAAGAACGCATTGTGGCTGAACGACCAATTCTATCAGGAGTTGCTTATTATCAAACAGACGTAGTTGATGAAGAGAGGTCTATCTACTGTCACGGAAGAAATAGCATCTATTCAAAAGTATATGAAAAACTTCAGTACCCGTAGGTCGGAACCCCTGCGGTTCCGACGTTTTTTTCTAAAACCTCTTCTGATAGAAATGGCAATAAGGTTGTTTGCCGGTGTGTTCATAGTAGTCCTGATGATACTCTTCCGCCTCCCAGAAAGTGTCAGCTTTGACAAGCTCGGTCGCTATATTATAGCCTTTGCCTTCAAGGATTTTGATGAGCTTCTCTGCCGTCTGTTTCTGCCCATCTTCGACATAGAAAATCACTGAACGATATTGATCCCCGACATCCGGTCCCTGCCGGTTAACCTGGGTCGGATCGTGTATTTCAAAGAACAACCGGGCTAACTTCTCAAACGTCGTTTTGGAGGGATCGAAGACAACCTCAACGGTCTCGGCATGGCCGGAGGTCTTGCTGCACACTTCCTCGTATGTCGGGTTTTCCGTCTGACCGCCCATATAACCGGAACGTGTGGATATGACACCCTCCGTCTGTTGCAGAAGATACTCAGTCCCCCAGAAGCACCCTCCGGCGAAATAGGCCTTCTGCAACTGTGTTTCCTTTTCGGCAGGAACAAAGTTGAGCGAAATGGAATTGACGCAGTGGCGGATATTTTTCTCCGTGAAGCCTTCATCGACAAACACTTGTCCCAGATGCGCTCCGCAACTGGCACAGACGATTTCCGTCCGCTCCCCGTCCGCGTCAGGGATGCGCTTAATAGCACCCGGAATCTCATCATCAAAGCTCGGCCACCCACACTCGGCCTCAAACTTATCTCCCGACCGAAACAGCGGCGCATCGCACCGTTTGCAAAGGTACGTCCCCTTCTCCTTGTGTTTGTAGTACTCGCCGGAAAACGGTGGCTCGGTGCCTTTGTGGATTATAACCATTTCCTCTTCAGCAGAGAGCTTATTATAATTCATCTCCTTTTCCTCTGATATCGTGAGACGGTACCCAACAAAAAGCATCAAAATGACTATCCCGCCTACGTAGAGCTTCACATTGACTCTATTTGTTTGACGACTTTTTATCTTCGGTTTCAACATACCTATATAAGAGACACATTTTGTCAATGAATTGTTCCTGACAATAATTATGTGGGCGTTAGATGTCCACATCTGCCACAAAGAATAGTCGAAACCACAGGGGTATCGACCTACAAGACCTCAAACCACCCCCAAATGAATTTGAGGGTGCCACCCCAGCCATCCACGGGAAAAAATCTTCACCCTACATGCTCGTCTGTTGTCTTCCCAAACCACCTGAACCCAAACAACTCTGACGGTAGCCTCGGGAAAAATGATAACCAGAGCACCAGCGGCAAGGCGTCGTTTATGATGTACATGGGGACGACGATCTTGTAGAAGCTTTTAGACAGCGAGTACTTGACATGAAAATGGTAGACGGCCCAGGAAAGAAGAAGATGCCCGAGAATCAGTATCGCTACGCCGCCCACTAGAGCGATCAACGTCCGTTTCCAGTGTTTGAAGAATCCCGGCGAGGCCAGCACCAGCGCCAGGTACGGCACTAAGTTGGTGAAATGCTCCACCACCAGCGCCAGCCACCATTTCCTGACCCCGACCAGTTTGAAAAATGGGTTTGCAATGCCGTCAATCCAGTAGGGATACTGCACCTGATACCGTGAAAACCAGAGGTAGCCCAGCACCAAGCTGAAGACCAGAAGCTTAAGAAGAAACAGCCACAGGTTTTTTCTCACGATACACCACCAAATAGAGCCAGCCCACCCACACCGTTGCGATCATTATGATCAACGTCGCCTGCCAGAAATAGAGGTGCATAAAATCGAAGACTCGTTTGGACATGGAACCGGCTATCAGCAGGACGATGATTCTAAGCACATTGAACAAATAGATGGCCAGGACACCGGCGACAATACCTATCAGCTTTTTGCGGATGCTGGCTGAAAAGGCAACCACTGCGGCTAAATATATGACCATCTCCAATAGCCCCGTGCACTCATCAATGATCTCGACCGAAAAGCCGTTATAGCTGACGTACTTCCCGGAATAATGCGCGCCGTTGCTAAACACCGAGAGTACAAACCCGCAGGCGGTGGCCGTTGCATCCATCAGCCACAGGATGTTGTCGTGGTACTTGGCTGTCAGATGCGAATAGGCCAGTCCAAGCACGGCTAAGCTCAGCAAAAACGACAGGACGAACTTTAACGCCGGTGGGAGAGTCAGCCGCCTTTTCTTTACGGCAGGTTTTGTCTCTGACTTCTTCTTGCTTTTTCCCGGCGTTCGTGAACGCCTTTTCTTCGAAGATTTGCCCATGAGTCATAAGCTAAGCGAAAACGAGGCAGGCGGCAAGAGGAAGTTGCACCAACGTAACGTCGTTGGGGAAGCATTAGACTAAAAAGGTAGCAAGCACCGCCAGCCAGACAACAGCGGCAGCAATAAAACCGGCCGCCCGGCCATTGCCGATGAACAGGCTCAAAGCTGAGTAGATAAGAGCGATGCCGAGCTTTACCGTCCACCAGTGCAGGTGAGCGAGATTGTATGCGTCGGCCAGCAATACCAGCCCCGCCAACAGAAACGAGAAATAGACCAACCAGTACGGTTGTTTCTTTGAGGGCGGTCTTGCTTTTGATGCAGGCTCTGCCTGTTCAGTCGCCATTGTTGTACTCCTTAAGAAAGTTCTTTATCCCTTTCTCGATAGCTTTTGCTATCTTCTTACGGAACTTGTCCGTTTTCAGCATGGCCTCCTGTTGTGGTATCATCATAAAGGCGCATTCCACCAGCACTGCCGGATATTGAGTCGGTCGGTTGACCGCCAGGTTCCCGTGGTACAGCCCGTGATCAGGAAGGCTGGTGGCTTTCAACATCTCGGTATGAATGTACCTGGCGAGGTCTATTGAGTGTGGGTGGTAATAGTAACTTGAGGTCCCGTTGTTGGTAAACGGATTGACGCCGTCAGGAAGGGCATTGTTGTGAATCGATACAAACAGGTCGGCATTGGACAACTTGGCTATCGCAGGTCGGTCGTATAACTCAACGTGGCTGTCATCTTCCCGCGTCATCACCACTTTCGCTCCCTTGGATTGCAGCTCCTTTTTCAGGGCCAGCGCAATGGCTAAATTCGCCTCAGCCTCGGTGTAGCCGGTAGGGCCGATGGCGCCAGGGTCCTTTGAATGACCGGGGTCGATAACGATAGTCTTGCCTCTCAGCTTCCTGACATGGGACGGTGGCTTGTTGAGCTGAAAGTAAAACGTGTTTCCTTTGTAGTAACTATCGTATCCCCAGATATCCTGAGTCAGTTGCAGCTTCAGTTCATACAACCCTTCCTCCGGCTGCGACCAGGTGGCAAGACGGACGAGCTTGTCGGCAAAGTCATAGCGAATCCAATCAGTATTGCTGGTGACTCCGAACAGTTGAAGGCGGACCGTCCGCTGGTCGTCCTCGATAATGCGAAATGGGTGCTTGCCTGAAAGGGGAAATTCAACCACAAGCTTGTCATCATCCCCGTAAGTTCGGATCGACGACAGGTAGGATTTCGGAGGGAGGATACCTTTCGGCAATCTTTCAACGGAGGCTTTGTTTACCCACCCGACTTGAGTTTTAGAAAGTTTGACCTTGTACCACTCCCCTTCGGCTCCCACCACCAGGGCTTCAACACCTTTGGGCTGGAATATGGACAGATATCCTCTTAGCGGACCATGCCTGATGATCTGGACAGAGTCGACAAATCTTACTGTAGACGGATACGAAGGGTCATTTATCGTAACAGCATAGGAACTCCCCAACCACGCTGCGGCGGTATCACCCAATGAGAGAAGCTTTGTCAGATAGATATCAGCGGTGTCAAATGGTTTAAGGATAAAGCGCTTGATTATGTCAACCTGTGGCGGCGGCGCCAGGTAGTACTGAATATGTACGGAATCAGCCCGAGCTCCGCCAGGCATCTCATAGAAGCCGGAGTATATTCCTGTAATCTTCAATGAATCCGGCACCGCTCCCGCGCCAAAGACTGACTCCCCCCAATACACCTGCACGTGCGGCGCCATTTCAGCCATTGGTGCCGAGTCGACAACCTCTGGAATGGCAAACCAGGCTCGACAACCAGGTGTACCATAAAAAGAAACCTCGAGCATATCGCCGGTTGCCAGCACAAGATCGCCAGTGGGGGCATGATAATCCATCGCAATCATCAGGCTGTCGGAAGGCAACGACTGCAGTGGTTCAGGAATGTCTACTGTCACGGAGTTGGTCAGATGTAGCTGAGCATCCTGCGTTGCGACAGACGGCAGAGGCATCCCTCGTCCCCCTCGCTTGGGAGGGCTCTTAATGAGGTAAGCATCAAGACGAAAGGTGAACCGGCCCGGCGTCACCGGCAGAAAAGCAAGAAAGCCACCATCAGGGTGCAATTCCACCACCTGGCCGTTAATGACAAGCTTGTCCAGCTTTTTATCTCCACCGAAAGAAACGTGTCCAAAGATAAAAGTGGAATCGACCGCCGTTACTATCTGGTCCGGCTTGGGATAGATTACATGGATCTGCGGATCATTCTCAGATGCGTGGGCGTATATTGACGTGCCTGTAAGGCCTGAAACCTTTAGCAGGAGTATCAGAATGAGAACGGTCAGCCGTTCAGTCTTTGATATACTTTTCGACAACGTCACGTTTTAGCTTGGGGCCGCCGATGATTTCACGATCGACCTCAATCGACTCCCTGTCGTATCGAATCCCACTGGCAATGTCATCTTCCAACAGCAACGGGCCATCAAGATCAAAATAGTCCGCATGGGCCGACATGTACACCGATTGGGCGATGCCCACCGAGGATTCCACCATACAGCCGAGCATCACTTTCTTTTCGTCTTGGTGTGCCTGCTTGGCGATTTTGATGCCCTCTATTATGCCGCCGCACTTCTCCATTTTAATGTTAACGCCGTCAACGTACTCAGCGTACCTGTGGTAGTCATCCAGATTATTCAATCCCTCGTCAATAATCAACTCAACATTCTCATTCTTGCCCTTCAGGTGCGGCCACTCTTTTACCGACTCCATGTCGGTGGGCTGTTCAATAATGGTAATTCCCTTTTTCGCGAGGCGGAATATCATCTCCTCAGCCTTGGCGCAGGACCAGGCGCCGTTGACGTCAATGCGGATACTCTTGTCGGCGATTTCATCAAGCCTGTCCAGCAGCAGGACGTCGTCCTCATTGCCCATTTTAATCTTGATAATTGGGTACTCAGACGCCTTGATGGCCTCGATCATCTTCTCCGCATCGTCGATGCTTATCGTAATTGAACTGCGAATACCGACCGGCGTGCCCAGCGAAAGCACCTCCCAGGGATAGCGCCTTGTCTCGCCGGAAATGTAATTAAGGATGGTAGCCATCAAGGCCGACCTCGCCGCCGGAGGGATGTCCCATTTGTTCATTGCCTGAAGTGTCCTGGTGTCAATCCTTTTGCACTTTCGCAGGTACTTGATGCCCTTTTTTATACCGGCTTCAATGTCGGCCACGCTTGGCCCCCAGTAAACCGACCCGGAGGCTTCACCATGGTAGCGATTGTTCAGTATCGTCAGCAGGTTCGTTTTAATTGCTGTTTGCCCTTTCGATATAACGAACTTCTTTTTGAGCGGCAGAGACACCTTCACCGATTGCAGGTCAATCACGTTATCATCCTCCTTGCTTGAACAAAGTCCCTGTCGAGGTCCTCACGATAATCAGGCAGACCCGGCACAAGGGCGTTGATTCTCACCCCGCCGCCGCCTCTTGAGGCATGCACAAGGTGCGTTTGACCAATGGCCAGGCCAACGTGCCGCCGAAAGAACAACAGGTCTCCGGTCTTTATACAATCCCGCTCTACCCTCTCCCCCATCGAAATCTGGTCTTTCGTATCGCGCGGCATGTAAACGCCAAATCTCGAAAAGATCGTTCTTAACAATCCCGAGCAGTCAAATCCGGTTACCGTTACCCCTCCCCAGAGGTATGGCACGCCGAGGAACCGTTTTGCCTCAGCCACTAACCTCGAGCCATGGAGAGAACTTGTTATCTTTCCATTTATCGGCCTGATATTGTTGACCTTGACAAGCACACTACCGTTATCCGGCAGAACGATTCGTGCAAACCCGGCGGGACCAGCTTTGATCCTAAGCCTTGTTCCATAGTAGAGAATGTGCGGCGAAACCGTCTGCTTTCCTCTGCGGTCATACAGGCGGGCCGTTGAGGTAGTGATGACGGCATTGGTGTTAGCCAGATATTGTTTATAGGTTGCTTGAGTTAAGGGCATTAGAAACCGAGAATCGGCCCACCCAGCGTAACCATCAGCCTGACGGACCCGGCAGAAACCCTTCTGCTCTTTTTCGACCTTCAGCGCCTCACCGAAAAAGAGCTGACTGGCCCGCCCGCTATCGAACCGCGGCTCCGCCCACAGATCCAGCAGGTTGGTTGTAACCAGGGCATATCGCATATATCAAAGTTAGTTACGCAGCGGGTGACAATCAAACAAAATTAGACTTTTGTAGGGCAGGAGTCCCCGACTCCTACCATTACCTGCCAATGTCTTATTGACAATTTCTTCGCCGCCCCGCATGCTATCATATGTCAAAGCTACTACGTTACTACTCTGGAGATAACATCTATTTTGTCACAGTCGTAACCCATGAACGAGAGAATCTGCTTATAGAACATCACAGCCTTTTCTGGGATTCTGTAATCAAATATGATAGGGAACTCAGGTTTTCTTTGCTTGCCCATGTGGTGCTGCCGGACCACTTTCATTTCATGATCAACCCGGGGGGAAATAATCTATCATTGATACTCCAAAAGATTAAGCTCTCCTTTTCCAATTCCAAGAAAATTCGCTTTCTATCTCATTCAAGAAGCGGGCGTATATGGCAAAGCCGTTTTTGGGATCATATCATTCGGGATCAAAATGACTTGAACCGGCATATCGATTATATCCATTACAATCCGGTAAAGCACGGTCTTGTGAAAAGTCCCTTTGATTGGGAATACTCATCCTTACACAAGTTTTTTAGGGAGGGATATTATCCAAAGGATTGGGCATTTACGGGGACACTCAGTTTTGAGGGAAATTTCGGTGAATGGGTTTCAAAGTAGGGCAGGTCTCTCCGAGACCTGCCACCAATTGGCAGGAGTCGGGGACTCCTGCCCTACTTGACTGAATTGGCATACGTTAAGCATCTTGGGCATTTGATGTTAGATCTTTTAATCCTCAGTTGGCAAGAAATCGAACTTTGCTATGAGTTCCTGCTTCTCCAATTCATCAAGATTCTCTTTGACCCGGTTAAACGCCTCTCGCTCACAAACCAAATCTTGAATCCCTAAACCAGTAGAGTCGAAGATTGTTATGTCTTCTGAGCTTACCCTCCCTTGTTTTTTCCCGATAACAATCTCACCTATATTTGCACAAATATCTTCTTGGGTAATAACTCCGTTTTTTAGAGGAACATTGATCTCACCACTGTGGGAGGCCTGCTGCCACTCATCTATAATAATTTTTGATCTCTTTAGTATCTCAGGTTCCAACTCTTCCTTGCCTTCCGCATCTGCCCCGATGGCATTTATATGTGTCCCGGGCATTACATACCTATTTTCAACTACGGGCTGCCTTACAGGAGTCGTTGTTATCAGAATATCAGAGTTTCTTATTGTGTCTTCCTTGCTGGCAACATCCACTTCAATATCGTAGGCTTTAGAAACTTTTTCTGCAAAACTTCCGCTTATCTCCGGGGCTTTGTCATAGACGAACACCCTTTCCAATTGTAAGAGATGCCCGTTTTCCTTGACCGCCATCAGTGCTTCGAGCTGGGTCTCCGCCTGGTGCCCGGCCCCGATAAATCCTATCACCTTTGAATCCTTTTTGGCAAGGTACTTGGCTGCAATACCTCCGGCCGCACCCGTTCGCAGGTTCGTCATGTAGGTGGCATCCATGACGGCAAGACAAAATCCCGATGCCGGGTCCATGTACGGGTATATACCCATCACAGCCGGTAGTCCGTGTTTCTGGGGATTATTGGGGTGAACATTGACAATTTTGACCCCGGCTGCGTTGAATCCGGGCAGGTAAGAAGGCATAACCCGTAGATCGCCTACTTGATTCCCATCGGGTCCGGTAAAATACATGTATACTTTGGGAGGCATTTGTACTCTCCCTTTGCCGTACTCCCTAAATCCGCTCTCTACCGCCTTGATGGCATCCCTCATGGAGAAAACCTTCTTAATGGCCTGACCGCTTATTAGCAACGTATAGTTCATATATCCTCCAGTAAGTCCGAATTTTTCGAATCACTTATGCTTATTTTTCTCTCGGAAAATTTATATACTTCTCGCCAGGAAAGCAATATGGGAAAGCCTATGAGCTCGAATTTTTCAAATCACTTATGCTTGCTTTTCTCGCGGAGAACTTATACACTTCTCGCTAGGAAAGCAACATGGAGGAGCCAATGTACGCAGAAAGACTAAAATATCTGGGGACCGAGACTGCGTTTGAAGTCACCAACGAGGTTAGTAGACTAAAAGGTAAAGGTTACGATATCATTGAACTCCACATCGGCGAGCCGGATTTTGATACTCCCGAGTACATAATCCGTGCCGCGAAGAAGGCGCTCGATGATGGGTATACACACTATACGCCGAGCGGTGGATTGCCCCAATTTAAGAAAAGTATTGCAAGATACTTTTCAGAGACTCGCCAAATTTCGCCTCCCCCACTCCAAAATATCATTGTCGCACCTGGGGCAAAACCATTCATAGGTTATGCAATAGCTACTTTAGTTAATCCAGGTGAGGAAGTAGTTTATCCCAATCCAGGGTTTCCAATCTATGAATCTCAGATAGGTTATTGGGGGGCGAAACTGGCTCCTCTGCCTTTAAAAGAAAATAAACAGTTTAGATTTGAACATTCTGATTTAGAGAAGCTTGTTTCAAATAGAACGAAAATCATCTACATTAATTCCCCACAAAACCCTACGGGAAGTGTTCTTACAAAAGACGACCTGGAGTTTATTGCAGATCTGGCAAAGAAGTATGACTGCTGGGTCTTTAGTGACGAAATGTATTCGCAAATGGTGTATGATGGAGAGTTCAACAGTATCATAAGTATTCCTGGCATGGCTGAAAGAACAATACTAGTCGATGGAATGTCAAAAACGTTTGCTATGACGGGTTGGAGAGTTGGGTTTGCTTTTATGCCGGAAAAACTGGCTAAACTCATAGAAAACCAGATCATCAATACGGTGTCATGCACCGCGGCATTTACACAAATAGCCTCAGCACAAGGACTCGAGGCGTATCTTGACGGAAAACTTCCCGAAGTAGGTGCGATGATTTCAGAGTTTAAAACACGAAGAGATTTGGCGGTTGACCTTATTAACAAGGAGATTGAGGGATTTTCTTGTCTTGTACCTCCAGGAGCGTTTTATGACTGGGTGAACTGCACCAGAGCATGTAGAGAAAAAGGGTTCAGAGATTCAAAGCAACTACAAAAATACCTTCTTTGGGAAGGACATCCTGGCAGAAAACTTGTGTCACTAACATCAAAAACGGATTTTGGGACGAAACTCGAAGGAGAAACGCAAGAATACTTACGCTTCAGTAATGCTAATTCCCGGGATAATATCAAAGAAGGAATAAAGAGAATTAGGGATATGTTAAATGATAGTGAGGCAACGGAAAAGTTTCTAAGGGAGAGAGCTTGATTCTCAAAGCAAATTATTCTCCATCCCCAATCACGCTATCCTCTCGCAGTATTGCATTACTGATCCCTCTGTGTTTATAGCTTTAGAAGCTCTTTGGCTTTCTGAGCAATATGCTCCGCGGCGACGCCGAATTCTTTGATTAACTGCCACGGTTTTCCCGACTCTCCAAACCGGTCGTTGACACCTATCATTCCAAAAGCTGGATTCTTCCCTGTCAGTGTCGGTTCATTACAAATAACGGCTGCCACTAAGTTGCCCAGGCCTCCGACCTGGTGTTCCTCAGCCGTAATCACCGCTTTTGTTTCTTGTGCCGCCCGGATAACGGCCGTTTTATCCATTGGCTTGACCGTGTGCATGTTGACAACTCTCGTCTCAACACCAAAATCTGTCTTCAAGATATAAGCGGCTCTCAGAGCCTCGGCGGTTTCCGGCCCGCAGGAGATGATGGCCAGGTCTTCATTCTCGTTCTTATATTCCGATGCAAGACAAATGTCAAAGGCATCAATCATCTTTTCCGCTTCCCGACGCAGACGGAAGACGTTGGCTTCGCCAAACTTCAGAGGCGTCTCCGGCTTGGTGACAATCGGAGTAGCTTCGCGGGCAAAGCGAATGTACTTGGGGCCGACCACGTCAAAAAGCAGGGCCTTGGTCATTTTCTCGGTTTCAATTGAATCGCAGGGAACCGCCAGGTGCATGTTGGGCAGACCGGCGATCTGGAACATCGCCTCCAGCTCCTGGTGAGTGGCGCCGTCCGGACCTACCGATATGCCACCATGCGCGCCCACGATCAGGACGTTGTAGTTGCCATAGCAGAGTGACACCCGTAGTTGATCGAGATTTCGTGCCGATGAAAACACCCCATACGTTCCAAACACCGGGATTTTCCCTTCTTTGGCTAAGCCAACTGCAATTGTTGTGGCGTTGGCTTCGGCTACTCCCACCGAAATAAAACGGTTTTTCCGTTCGTGGTGCTCTTTGTAAAACTGTGATATCGTGATTGAGTCGGATATGTCGGCTCCAATACAAACGATCCGCTCGTCATCACCATGCTTGTCCAGGGCGCGTCCGAAACCCTTGCGGGTGGGATCCATCTCGACCTTCATCCTGTCGCTGTCGTTCCACCAGAAATCGCGGGAGAACTTCGGCATTTTCTTGTCCAGTTTAGACTCGACCTGCTTCTGATACTGCTGCCCGATACCAATCAGTGAATCGGCATTGAAGGTGTCAGTCAGCTTCAGATCAGCCAAACCCTTGTCCATCTCTTCGCGGTTCGGGGACTTGCCGTGCCAGCCGACCTCGTCTTCCATAAAGGAGACGCCCTTACCCTTAGTGGTGTGACAGATCAGTGCCACCGGCTTTCCGGTGTCGTTGTTGTTGCGGGCGAAATCGAGCTTTTGAACAATGTCTTCCATGTCGTGGCCGTCGACCTCTTCGACGTGCCACTTGAACGCTTTGTACTTGTCAACAATCGGGTTAATATCCATCACATCCTTCGTCTTGCCATCGATCTGGAGCCGGTTTTTGTCAAGAATCAGGACGAGATTGTCCAGCTTATAGTTGGCGGCAGCCATCGCGGCCTCCCACATGGAGCCCTCCTGGTGTTCGCCGTCCGAGGTGATCACAAAGATACGGTAATCCTTCTTGTCAAGCTTGGCCGCCAGCGCTACCCCGACCGCTACCGAGAACCCCTGTCCCAGGGAGCCTGACGAAATCTCCACCCCGGGCAGCTCGAGCCGGTGCGGATGGCCCTGATACGGGGAGCCAAGCATCCGCAGCTTCATAAGCTCGGTTTCAGGGAAGTACCCCGATACCGCGAGGGAGACGTAAAGGGCGGGCGCCTTGTGGCCCGCCGACCAGATGATGCGGTCACGGTCCTCCCAGAAGGGGTCTTTGGGATTGTGGCGGGCGACCTTAAGATAAAGGGCGGCGCAGACATCCATAATGTCAAGCGTTCCACCGGAATGGCCGGAGGCAGCCGAACAGAGCGAGATCAAGTCCAGGCCGCGCATGTAATTAGCCCGCTCCTTCAGCTCGTCAATCGTATAATCGTGGATTTTTATATCTTTTTGGGTATTGGTGATAGGCATACAGAAACCTCTTTTGTTGCTGCAAAGTTCTCATCAAGTAAAAGTGAATAAAATCACTAATCTTGGGCATGTCAACCTTTTTGGGGGGCAGACCAGGGTAGCCCACAGCTTGCTGTGGGTTCTTCTCATTTTATACGTGGTCAGCTTGAGTAAGTCAGGACTCTTGCAGTCCTGACACCTTCTCTAAGTTGTCAGGAGCACGAGGCTCCTGACCTACGAAAGCCTGTCAATGTTTTTTTACAATATACTCTGTCCAAATCCGCTGAAGCCGTAACTTAAGCTGCTCAACTGTGCCGTTGTTAAGAATGATGTAATCAGCCCGCCTTCGATATTCACTAAAGGGCACTTGTGCTCTCTGCCGCGCCAGAATATCCTCTTTAGAAAATCCCCGCGCTGTCATCCGCTTGAGCCGCGTTTCTTTTGAAGCATGAATCACCAGCACCAGGTCGATTCGACGGTCAAGTTCCCAGTCGAGCAGTAAAGCGGCATCGATGACAACCACGTCATATCGCTTAACCAGTTCTTTCATCTGCCGCCGCAACTCTTTGAGCAGAAATGGATGTACCAAGCGGTTTAAGCGTTGCTTGGCGGCTTTATCAGCAAAGGCCAACCGAGCTAGCTTTTTGCGACTCAGCTTTCCGGAGGGTGTTAGAATCCCGCCGCCGAACTGGCAAGCCAGCTTTTTGCGTAGCGGGGCTGACCTGTCAACGACTTTGCGACCAATAAGGTCAGCGTCAATAACTGCCGCCCCAAAGGAAGCCAGGATTTTAGCCGCTGTTGTTTTCCCTGAGCCGATCTGACCGGTTACCCCGATGTACATGGACAGAAATTAACTCAATGCGAGTGTAAAAGGCAAGCAGTCTCGTAGGTTGGAACCCCTGTGGTTCCAACAAATGCTTTTGCGCAGTCCCGTAGGTCGGAACCCCTGTGGTTCCGACAAATGCTTTTGCGTAGTATAGAAAGCCCAAGGTGGTTCACGTCTCCTTGAAACCTGACAATTTGGGCAGGAGTTAGGCCTCGTGCCCCACGATTGCAGAATTATCTTTCACCAACATTTCTACATCATAATAAAAGTACCCACAGCAGAGCTGTGAGCGACCAGCTTGTGCGCAATCTGAGTAGATCAGGTCTCCTCGAGACATGATATGAAGGCAGAAGTGAAAAAACCTACTCTACGATTGCGAAATATTATCTCATATGCGAAATTGGAGTTTTATATTATAGTTGGGTTCTATCCAGTCAGACAGGCCACCGTAACCAGAGGCGTTTACTGACCACTCTAAGTCTATTGATTTGTATGTGTGAATGAAATTTCCGGTGAGAGCACCAAGTACTGCACCTCCAAGCATTGGCCCCAAAATCAGCATGAGATTGGGGTCTTTGGGTGGGCCTGGAGGCGTGGGATAATAACGGAGAGACTTGGTGTCATAGTACGACTTGGCATCATAACTGGAAACTCCAGATCCGAAACGCCTTCTCCACCAAGCATCATAAGCTTCCTGTTCTCTTTTGAAGCGCTCCTCCTCAGCTTTCCTCTCCTGGTCATAAAAGTAACCCCCAATTGCAACGCCAATTGCCGAGCCAAGAAGGAAACCCGAGAGTGTATGTCCCTTTCGCTTCTCGACTGACCATATGTCGTCCATTCGAAGCCATTGATAACTTGACCCATTCCTGATACTTATTGAATCAGGAGTGCCCGCGTAAAACTTGCCGCCAACCCTTCGTTCATCATAGAGCGTGACGCGCAACTTGTCACCACGTTTAACGTTCTTCGCATGCGGTGTGGCAGATGCACTATGCCTTGCTGTGTACATGGTGAAATGGTCTACCTCATCTAGGGTAATTAAAAACACATCACCGTCTTTGGTTTCAATCTTCAGGCTTTTCCCTGGCACCTGTTCGATAATTGTCCCCCGCATGATACTTCCGTTCTTAAGATACACGACGTCATCCCTCTGTGTTGGCTGACCGTAGCACATCGAAAAATCCGTCAGG
>Ga0307437_1000480_pt1 | contig 31438 bp, 42 predicted proteins | sample SalMarWE160390MG_FD_202146 | JGI IMG/M metagenome (GOLD analysis project Ga0307437, IMG submission 202146) | Salt marsh sediment microbial communities from the Plum Island Ecosystem LTER, Massachusetts, United States - WE1603-90 | ecosystem: Environmental > Aquatic > Marine > Intertidal zone >...
GACCCCTCCCGCAAAGAGGTAAGATCATGGGGATCAAATCGCTTCAACCAACGGTACAGCGTCGCTCGACTCATCCCAAAGGTCTCGCAGATCAACCGTGTATCCTTGGTCTCCTGCCAAAGCCTCAGAGCCCTTAACCGATCCAGCTCCTTGCCGGATAACTCAGGAAACACATGGTTGGACAACCTATAAAACCCTTTGGCTATACTAAAAACCTGCATAGAGGGGCTCCCTTCCCTAACATTTACCCCTCTAGTTTAACTCATTTCTGTCTCATATGTATCTGAACGAGTTCATTGTATAACTAATTAATATTACATGATCTTTATGATGTTGAACAAATGAGGGGATATGAGCAACAATTTTTGTCCTTCTTTTGTCCTTATAGAAAAACGCCCGCCCCTTCGACCATGGAAGAGAAGGGCCGGACGTTCCTAGCAGATTGCGTACTTATTTCAACAGATTATAACTTATTTCTTATACTTTTCGATGACCCAGGGCGGTATCTTGATGGGAACCATCCCCTTGTACGTGACCGCAGGCGAGTCTGGGGTCAGCTTCCACTTGTTGGGCCAGACACCCTTTTGTTCGCCACCCTGCCACTGGATGACGAGTCCCGTCGCGTACCCCGGACCCCAGGTGATGTCATGGAGGTGTCGGCCTTGGCCATCCTTCATATATTCTATTGTGCTGACAGAACTCATGTATACACGCTCCTCGATGACGGATACCAGCGTATCGGGATCCAGGGTCCCTGCCTGTTCAATGGCCGGGGTGAGCGAGAAGAAAATGGCGTCATAGGTACCCGAGGTGTAGGTCGGCGTCTCGTCGTATCTCTTCACATACTCATCAACAAAGGCCTTGGTGTTCTCATTGGCCTCAACTCCACGGCAATAGGTAGTCGAGGTCATCACATAATTGCCCATCCCCCGGGTGGCCTCCATGAAACCATCCTTCTGGGCCTCTACGTTGATGCCTAACTGTACAGCCGGGATCTTGAGCTCGCCCGCCTGTCGGGCAAAGGGGATACCCACCGACGAGGACAAGACCGTAAAGATGATATGGGCCCCTGAACGTTGGATGGCGGCAAGTTCGGCACTAACATCCGTGGCCACCGGAGAGGGTCTCCACACACCCGCCACTTCCATACCCTTGCTGCGGATGATGGACTGGGCAAATCTGGCCATCCCATCCGCCCACATGGCCTTTTCGGCGACAACAGCGACCTTTAGCTTGGGTATGTTTAAGGTCTGTTTCAACATAGCTGCGACGGTGCTCAGCTGGATAAAGGCCACCCTGGCAATGCTTGAGGAATTGAAAGGGGTGGCCCGGAACCAATACTTGTAAAAGTCGTAATCCCTGGTCACCCGCAAGCAGAGCTCATTATGGGAAGCCCCACACCCGAGAAAGATCCGCTTGTGCTCCATGGCAATGTCCTGCATGGCCAGGACCGCCTCACTCCGAAAACCGCCCACAACAAAGTCCACCTTGTCCTTCGTGAGGAGCCTCTCCATGGCATTGGTGGCGTCCGTGATGCTGAGGGATTCGTTGGAATCCGCCTTAATAAGCTGAATTTTCATCTTTACATCGCCGACCTGAACCCCCCCTTTGGCATTGATCTGCTCGGCAGCCATGAGCGCCCCGTTCCAATGGCTCTTGCCCTGGACATATTTCATCGGGCCGATCACGCCTATCTTGATCTTCTTGGCCTCCTGGGCTCCCACAGGAAAACTCATGGTCGCCACAAACAAAAATGCCACTACGATGCTGCATACAACCTTACCCCTCTTCATAATAATACCTCCATATTCTAAGACAATCATTTGTTATAATTATGCAAAAAACGTGCTCAGATGTCAATTTTATAACTATCTAATATTACATGATCTTTATGATGTTTAACAAATGGGGGGGTATTAGCAACAATTTTTGTCACTCTTTTGTCCTTATACTTCTCGATCATCCAGGACGGTATTTGGATGGGAACCATCCCCTTGTACGTGACCTCAGGCGAGTCTAGGGTCAGGTCGTTGACTGAGGCCAAGGTCCCCCTTGCAACAAGAGGGGACCATGCCCCCCCTTTAATCTCTCTGGTAATATTCGAGGGTGAAGCCCTGCTTCTCGTTATAGCGCAGATAGGTGAAATCCCGCATCCAATTCCCCACATTGAAGTAATAACCCTCCCCTTCCCTCTTTTTCATGGGTATCTCCTCGGGGAGGTGGGTATGGGCGAGGATGACGGTATCAAATCCCTCATGCAACTTCTTCTGGGCAAATCTCCTCAGCCGAGAGATGATGTCGGCGGATCCCTCTATGCTCCACCTCCTGCTGTTCGCGCTCCACCACCGGGCAATGCCGATGACAACCCGTGGTCCCAGCAAGGAAATAAACTGATAGGTAATCACGTTCCTTAAGAGCCACGTAAGTATACGGTGACTTGCTGTCGGACAGGCCCGGTCACCGTGGGCCAGGTAGACTTTTTTACCATTCAGATCTATCTCTGCAGAACCGGCGTAGACCTCGATTCCCAGCTTCTCGCTCATATACGGCCCCACCCGGAACTCATGGTTCCCCTCCAGATAGATCACCTGTACGCCGTCTGATCTGAGCTTCTCTAAAAGCCCTAAGATATCACTGTATTCTTTTTTCAAGGGTGTGAGATCATGGAACCCAAACCAAAAGTCAAAGAAGTCCCCCATAATGACCAGCGTATGGAGAGTGGGTTTATTCTTTTGGATAAAACGGATGAAGTGTTTTCGCCTCTTACCATCCCCAGAGGCGAAGTGGGCGTCACCCACAAAAATCCAATCCATTACCTCCCCACCCCGCAGTACCGAAATCCCAGCCCCCGCATATGGAGAGGTTCGTAGACATTCCGCAGGTCAATAAAACACGGATCCTGTAACAATCCCTTGATCCGTTCGAGATCCAGGAGGCGAAATTGGTTCCACTCGGTGATCAAAACCAGGGCATGACTCCCTTCGGCCACCTCATAGGGTCCCGAGCAGTAGGTCACATCTGGTAAAATATTTTTTGCCTCCTCCATGGCCTCCGGATCATAGGCCTTGATCCGTGCCCCCCTCGCCTGAAGGCGCTGGATGATGGGAATGGAGGAAGCCTCCCGCATATCGTCGGTATTGGGTTTGAAGGCGAGTCCTAGGATGCCAATGGTCTTGCCCCGTACATCGCCTGTCATCTCCTCGATCTTTTCGATCATGCGCTCCCGCTGCCTCTCATTAACCCGTATGGTGGATTGCACGATCTCCATTTCACAGTTGTGTTCCTGAGCAATGTGGACCAAGGCCTGGGTGTCTTTGGGGAAGCACGACCCACCGAAACCAGGCCCCGGGTGAAGGAACTTCCTCCCGATCCTCCCATCGAGACCCATGGCGTGGGCCACGTCGTGGACATCCGCCCCCACACGCTCACACAGGTTGGCTATCTCGTTGATGAAAGATATCTTCGTGGCCAAAAAGGCGTTGGAGGCATACTTGATCATCTCAGCTGTCTCGATGGTAGTAATAACGAAAGGGGCCTCGATGAGATAGAGGGCGTTGTAGATCTCCTTCATCGCCTCGATAGCCTTCTCGCTTTCCGCTCCGATGACGACCCGATCGGGTCTGAAGAAATCCTCTACGGCTGCCCCTTCACGCAGGAATTCGGGATTGGAGACCACATCAAAGGGGACGGTACCCCGCAATTCTTCCTCGAGCACCCTCTTCAACCATTTTCCCGTCCCAACAGGAACGGTGCTCTTGAGGACGATGATTTTATATGAATCCATATACCGGGTGACCTCCCTGACAACTGCCTCTACTTGAGAGAGGTCAGGTGAGCCATCACGGTTAGCAGGAGTGCCTACCGCTATAAAGATCACCGTGCTGGCCCTGACACCCTTCTTCGTATCGGTGCTAAAGGAGAGCCTTCCCTCCTTCATATTTTTCTCCATCAAATTATCCAGGCCCGGTTCATAAAAAGGGCTCTTTCCCTCCTGTACTGTCGCTATCTTGGCCTTGTCTTTATCAACACAGATGATCTCCATCCCGAACTCAGCCAAACAAGCACCGGTTACCAAACCCACGTAGCCACTTCCCATCATGCAGATCTTCATCTATCCCTTCCTGCAACGAAAGTAATCTTGTAACGCTTCCTGCCAGGGCCTCATCTCGATACCGGCCTCCTGCTTCAGTTTTTGACAATTGAAGATGGAATAGCGAGGTCTTGTGGCGGCCCGATTAAGTGCGGCAGAGGAGACGGGTACAATTTCCACCTCCGATCCATTGGATAGCCGCACGATCTCCAAGGCGAATTCATACCACGAACAAGACCCCCTGTTGCTGACATGAAAGGTGCCCCGTACGTCTTTGGCAATAAGGACGGCAATAGCCCTGCTGAGGTCAGCCGTATAGGTAGGGGAGCCCAGCTGATCATCCACCACCTCAATACTATCCCTCTCACCGGCTAAGGCAAGGATGGTCTCGATAAAATTGCGACCATACTTTCCGTAAAGCCATTGGGTCCTAACGATGAGATAATCGTCTAACAATTCTTCAATATACCGCTCCCCCATCAGCTTGCTCTCACCATAAATACTGAGAGGGTTAGGAGAATCATCCTCCCGGTACGGAAGCCCCTTTTCTCCATCAAAAATATAATCGGTGCTGAGGTAGACCATTTTGGCCCCACTGTCACGACAACTCTTCGCCACATTCTTGGCCCCTTGGCCGTTTACGGAAAAGGCCTTATTTATTTTCTTTTCACACCCATCGACATCGGTGTACCCTGCAGCATTGATAACCACGGTCGGAGAAAGCTCTTTGATTATTTTGCGTGCTGCCCCCTGGCGGGTAATGTCTACGTTCTCTATGTCTAAGCCGATCACATCGGCCCCCTTCGCGAAGACCTCTATGAGATCGTGCCCGAGCATCCCCTGCGCGCCTACGACTAAAACCCTCTGCATGACCTCCTCATCGACGAAAACTCGAGATCAAAAGGATGATAAACAAAACCGTCTTAAAAAGCAATCCCCCGTAACCTGGACGATATGCTCGGCTCTTTTCTATCTAATAATAACACGGCTCCTAAAAAAGGGGAATGAGAACGGCTCGTTATCGTAAAAAATATGAGTGAAAGTTTGACAAACCCTCGGTAAGGTTCGATAATACATATAACAAACGATTGAGGAGGAAGAACCCATCATGGATGATCATCACGTGATTATCATCGGGGGGGGACCGGCAGGGTTGACAGCGGGCCTCTATGCCTCCCGGGCTCATCTCAAAACCATCCTCTTGGAGTCTATGATCCCCAGCGGGCAGGCCTATATGGCGGAGAGGATTGAGAATTATCCTGGCTTCCCCGACGGCATCTCGGGGAGGGAGCTGATTGAGCGGTTTACCCAGCAGGCGACCCGGTTCGGCCTGGATATTCAGCAGTTCACCACCGTGGACAAGGTGGCATTGGCGGGGGAAAAAAGGACGGTCACGGCTGGTGATAAGAAATTCTCAGCTTCAGCCCTTATCATAGCCACCGGGGCCCAAGCGAATAAATTGGGGATCCCCGGTGAGGAGGAATTCACCGGCAAAGGGGTCTCCTATTGCGCCATCTGCGATGGGGCCTTCTTCAATGACCAAGAGGTGGCGGTGCTGGGGGGTGGCGATGCGGCGCTCGAGGATGCCCTCTACCTCAGCAGGCTTGCCCGAAAAGTATACGTGATACACCGCCGCGAACAACTCAGGGCACAAAAGATCCTCCAGCGCAAGGCCTTGGGGGAACCAAAAATCGAGTTTATTTGGGATACCGTTGTCACAGAGATCACGGGAGAAGATGCGGTAAAAACCCTCCTGCTGGAAAACGTCAAGGATGCCAAACAAAAAGAGTTGGCTGTCAGCGGGGTCTTCATCGCCGTCGGCCAAAGACCGAATACCGATTTTGTCCGCGATGTGGTTGAATTGGACGATAGAGGTTATGTCATCACCGATCAGGACTGCGCCACCGCAGAAGCCGGCATATTCGCAGCCGGCGATGTGAGAAAGAAGGGATTGCGACAGATCTCTACCGCTGTGGGCGACGGCGCCCTCGCGGCCGCCGCTGTAGAGCGATATATCGAGGGGAAAACATGAGGTAACGGCATCTATGGATGGGAAAAAGGATTCTCTCAACATCATCCTCGACAGCATCGCCGACGGGGTCTTCACCGTGGACAAAGAGTGGCGTATCACCTCCTTCAACAAATCAGCCGAGCGGATAACGGGTTTCTCCCAAGAGGAGGCCATCGGCCAATATTGTAATGAGATATTCCGCACCAACGTCTGCCTGGAGCGGTGTGCCCTACGGGAAACGATGGAGACGAAACAGAACATCGTCAACAAGGAATTGAACATCCTCGATAAATACAACCAGGAGGTCCCGGTGAGCATCAGCACCGCCGTATTGCGGGACGGCAAAGGTAAGATTATTGGTGGCGTGGAGACCTTTCGTGATCTTTCCTTGATCAAAGAATTGGACAAGGAGATCCACGAGAAGTACTCCTTCCAAGACATCATCAGCAAGCATCCCTCCATGATCAGTATATTCCGCATCCTCCCGGATATCGCGCGCAGCGCGGCCACCGTCCTCATCCAGGGTGAAAGCGGTACCGGGAAGGAGCTCTTCGCCCAGGCCATCCATAACCTCAGCCCCCGGAGAGAGGGACCCCTCGTAAAGGTGAACTGCGGGGCCCTCCCTGAAACCCTCCTCGAATCAGAACTCTTCGGTTACCGCAAGGGTGCCTTTACCGACGCCAAACGCGATAAACCGGGCAGATTTCAGCTGGTCGAGGGAGGGACCATATTTTTGGATGAGATCGGTGATATCCCTCCTGGAATCCAAGCAAAGCTCCTGCGGGTACTTGAGGGCAAAGAATTTGAACCCCTGGGAGGCACCACAACGCTCAAGGCCGACGTTCGGGTCGTAACCGCTACCAATAAAGACCTTCAAAAGCTCGTCACGCTGGGCCAGTTCAGGGATGATCTGTTCTACAGACTCAATGTGGTGAAGATTGAGCTACCCAGTCTAAAAGATCGCAGGACGGACATACCCCTCCTCATCGAACACTTCATCGGAAAGTTCAACAAGAAGATAGGGAAGGAAATCAAAGGCGTCTCCGAGGAAGTGATGAATATCCTCATGAACTGTGCCTATCCTGGTAACATTAGGGAACTGGAGAATATCATAGAACACGCCTTCATCCTTTGCAAGGGGACCCACATACTCAAGGAACACCTTCCCCGTTACCTCCATGACCAGAAGACCCTCGTACCCGAGAAAAAATCTATTCAGAAACTCGAGGAGGAGCACATCATTCACACCCTGAACACGTGTGGCGGCAACATGGCCAAGGCTGCCGAGGAATTGGGCATACATCGCACCACATTATGGCGTAAACTGAAAAGAAGAGGTCCCTCTTAGTTGCATATTGCACAAGTGTTGCATCGTGTTTCTCTCCCAAGAAATTCTTATATTTCATTTGGTTAGAAGAATAACTGTTGCGCAATGCAACTATAGACACTTTTTCTTCTCCCTGCATAAAGTGAATTATTTTGTAAAATTAAATGGTTAGCAATAAACCCAAGTTGGCATAAAAAATGCCTTACACTAGTTAGATGAAAGTCGCTATCCCTCTAAACGGAGACCGCATTGCCCCCAGGCTGCCTCTTGCTAAAGAGGTGATCATAGTCGAGTTGCAGGGAAAACGGGAGATGGGGCGAGAAAAGGTGAATATCTCCCTCCTCAATCCCATGGAAATTCCGGATTTCTTGGCTTCTCAAGGGGTGACAAAGGTTATCGCCGGAGGGGTGGACTGGCATCTTCAGGAGATGTTGAGGTTGAACAACATAGACGTCATCTGGGGAATCATGGGAAATGTGGATGAAGTCCTGGCGTTCTACCTCAAGAAGGGCCTTCAGGACGGAATGGGCCCCTGCCCCCCTCCCAGGAGGAGGAGACGCTTTCGAGGTCTTCACATTAAATAAAAAAAGGCAGGAGGTGTTTTGTATGCCATGGGGAGATAGAACAGGTCCAATGGGACTCGGTCCCATGACCGGTAGGGCAGTAGGCTACTACGCGGGTTATCCAATGCCTGGTTACGCCAACACTGGAACCCCCGGACGGGGAGACAGGGCTTTGGGCCGCGGCAGGGGGCCTGGATTCCGAGGTCGAGGCCGGGGACTCCGGGGCCGGGGTCGTGGATTCCATTGGGGTTATGCCCCGTATGGATACCATCCCTACTATGGCTATTCACCCTATTGATGCATTACAGGGTTGAATGACATGGGGCCATGGTATGGATAGTGAAGCCCTTGGAGTTGGGGATGGCCGGATTCTGAGGAGCAACCCCTTATGTCGGGCCGTAGGTACCCAACGAGGAAAACAAAATAACTAACCAAGTACGGATGTTTGAAAGCAACGTGGAAAGCATCAGAAAGAGACAGAAAGAACTTAACAAATAGGAGGTAAATATGGCGAATGGATTTGGCAGAGGGGGGGGCATGGGACGCGGTTTTAGAGGGGGTATGGGGTTTGGCTTCCGTGGCAGTTCTCCTCCCTGGCCTTACGTGGGCATCGGGAGAGGAGGGCTTCCGAGATGTGGCTACTTCCTCAATGGTGCTGCTGGTGCACCAGCGGCATGGCCGTACCAACAAGCTCCCTATCCAGCTAGCCAGGAATTTGGTGTCGGGCAGGGCTCATATCCTCCCTATTCGGCAGCGTCACCCACTTTTGGTAGCGCTCCCTTCGCCCCGCAGGTAACTCCGGAGCAGGAGCTTGATTTTCTAAAAAACCAATCCGAGGCAATAAAGGGGCAACTGGAGCAGATTGAGGCCAGGATGCGCGAGATGGAGACGGAAGAGTAAGATATCGTCACCCATGGCCGACGATGGGTGACCGATACTTCCTTACCGGCAGGGCAATAAGGAGGTACATTATGCCAGGATTCGATGGTACCGGCCCTCGGGGGCTCGGTCCAATAACAGGGGGCGGCAGAGAATTTTGTGTTGTTCCATTATCACCTGGTTCGCCGACATATACGGAAAAAGGGGATTATCCCCCCACATACGGCGTACCCGGGAGTATACACCTTACTATGGAACGAAGCAGGGTACTGCAGGCGCAGTACCGTTTGCTTCCCAGCTGACACGCAAGTAGGAGCTTGATTATCTGAAGAATCAGGCCCAGGCATTGATAGGACAACTGGAGCAAATAGAGGCCAGGATCCAGCAACTGGAAAACAAATCGTAAGCATTACTTTGAGTAATTATGAACTATAGGAGTGAATTATGAGGATTGCTATTTCAGCTACAGGTCCGACTCTAGATGCTGAGGTAGATCCCCGCTTCGGCCGATGTCAGTACCTCATCATCGTTGACCCGGACACAATGGAGTTTGAGGCCGTGGAGAACTCCAGCGCCATGGCTGCTGGTGGGGCAGGAATCTCCACCGGCCAGATGATTGCCGGTAAAGGGGTAGAGGCGGTGCTCACCGGCAACTGCGGCCCGAATGCCTATCAGGTGCTCTCAGCTGCCGGAATTCACGTGATAACCGGGGTTTCAGGGAAGGTGCAGGACGCCATCCAGTCCTACAAGTCAGGGCGCTTTCAGGCCACTTCACAACCCACTGTAGATGCTCACGCCGGTATGAACTACGGTGGAGGTATGGGTGGCGGCATGGGTATGGGCCGCGGCATGGGCAGGGGTATGGGAATGGGTCGCGGCATGGGCAGAGGCATGGGCCAAGGTATGGGAATGGGTGGAGGCACAGGAACTGGAATGGTGCCACCGGTTAGCCCAACGCCGCAGCCGACGAGCCCGGAGCAAGAACTTGAGGCGCTTAAAAACCAATCACAGATGCTTGCACAACAACTAGCTGAAATTCAACGTCGCATCGAGGAAGTGGAAAAGAAAAAGAAATAAGAAAGCTCACCGCTTGAGCTACTGGCAGCAATAGGAGGATAGTGGTAGTTCTATTAAGGCGGTCAAACTACGAGGAATGCAATGACTTCAGCATGGGAGCAGTTTGAAGAACTCATCAAGGCCCAGATGAGAAAAATATATTCTGAGACCGTCATTGACCATGCTATGAACCCAAGAAACTTAGGAGACATGGAGGATGCTGATGGCTTTGCCAGGGTGATTGGTCCTTGTGGCGATACCATGGAGATATGGCTCAGGGCAAAGAACGGCAGCCTTACCGACGCTACCTTCTTGACTGATGGCTGTGGAACCAGCATTGCCTCAGGCAGCATGGTTACCGAGATGGCAAAGGGGGGGGAAATCACCGAGGCCCAGAATATTAGTCAGCAGGATGTTCTGAATGCCTTGGGCGGACTCCCAGAGGAAAGCCAACACTGTGCCCTACTGGCGGCAGATACGCTGAAAGAGGCAATAAGAAACTACCTGGCGATGAAAAAAGAGACGTGGAAAAAGGCGTACCGAAAACACTAGGGAGAGGAGTTTAGAGAAATCAAGGGCCTCCAGAATGTCTTGAAGAAGGGATACGGATGACCTGGAAAGATTACTATCAGATACTCGGAGTCAGTACAGATGCCAGCGGTGAGGATATCAGGAAGGCCTTCCGCCATCTGGCCTTACGCTATCATCCTGACCACAACCCCGGTAATCCGAAGAATGCTGAGGAGAAATTTAAGGAAATAAATGAAGCCTATGAGGTGCTCGGCGATGAGCAAAAGAGGCGATACTACGACCACGTGATAGGCCGAACGGGTTACAGGCCGAAGACAACGGTACCTGAGGATATCTTCATGAATAGCAGAGACCTCGACTGGATAAAAGAAATAATGCAAATGTTCGCAGAGCGAGATCCTAATTTCAGGATCTTTAGCCGTCGGAGGTCTGGGGGTTGTAAACGTCAGCGGGGATGGCGGTGTCGCCGAGAACAGTAGCAAGAATGAAGCTTACGGAGTTAAGAGTGATAAATTCCCTTATCTATGGCCCCGTTCCATCCAGGCGATTAGGGCACAGCCTGGGAATAAACAACATTCCTCCTAAGATATGCAGCTATTCATGTGTCTACTGCCAACTGGGAAACACGATAAACATGCAGGTTGAACGACAAACTTTCTATGATCCAAAAAAGATGGTTCAGGCTACTAAGGAGAAAGTCAGACAGATTAAAGAAAAGGGGGACCCAATAGACTATCTGGCTTTTGTGCCTGACGGTGAGCCCACCCTGGATGCCAATCTCGGCAGCGAGATCGACCTTCTCAAATCTCTAGACATAAAAATTGCTGTTATTACCAATGCTTCCCTCCTCTGGCGGGAGGATGTCAGGCACGACTTACAAAAAGCTGATTGGGTATCGCTCAAGGTAGATACGGTAAGCGAAGAAATATGGCGCGCAATGAACAGACCACACAAATTGTTGAATCTTTCGGTAACCTTAGACGGAATGATCAAGTTCGCTAATACTTTTAAGGGTGAACTAACCACCGAGAGCATGCTTATTCAAGATATTAACGATAACGATGGGGAAATCGAGAGAATAGCCAGTTTTCTGGCACAGTTAAAACCAACAAAAGCCTACCTGGCAATACCGATAAGGCCGCCGGCAACAAGGACGATAACCGCTGCGGGCGAGCACGCCCTTAATAAAGCATACCAAATCTTCAGTAAGAGAGTAAGCAGCGTAGAATATTTGATCGGTTATGAAGGAAACGCCTTTGCCTTTACCGGGAATGTTGAAAATGAGTTGCTTGGCATTACCTCGGTGCATCCCATGAGAGAAGAGGCCGTTATAGAACTCCTGAAGAAGGCCGATTCCAGCTGGGGAGTTGTCGAAAAGCTAATAAGCGATGACAGCCTCTTAGAAGTGGAATATCAGAGAAAAAAGTTCTACATGAGAAGGTTGCGTTAAACCATGATACAAGCCATCCGGATAATAGATGTGGCAGATGAGTATCGGGCAATGCTTGGCTAGAGTGATTATCTTTTCATTACGCGCAAAGGTTGAAGGCAGAAGTCGGGCCATCATGGAAGAAGTTAAGCCATTCTGGGAAGTGTGACTTTGCAATGGAAGAAGGATTAAAAAAAGAAATCGAAGGCGTGTTGGCCAAGACAAGGCCAAGCCTCGGCGGGGCTGATATTCGGTTCTTGAATATCAGCCAGGGAATAATAACCGTGGAGCACTATAGGCCGCTATCGAATCCCTCTGCCTGCCACGTGGACAGGACACAAATAACTAAGGATATAATACTTGAGGTGCTTGAAGATCAACTCAAAAAAGTGGTACCTGGTTTTAGGAAGGTGACTCTCCTTGGCAAAGACTAGAAGGCTAATTCGGAGCAGGTCTGGATGCAATCGTCATAAAACTTACGGATCATTGAGAAGAAATAGTAGGCATCACAAATCCTTGAAGTTTTGCATTGTTGAATATGGCCGTTAACGAAAGATAAAAGTAAGAGAATAATATCATGCCTTACAAACTTCTCGTTTTTACCTGCTATGGAGGATGCGCAACAGGTGTCGCGGCATCGAAGGCCTGCATCAGGCTGTGGGAGGAGAACCCAGGTGAGGTGAAGATCGGGTGCCTTCCAGCTGTAATAGTGCCATGGAAGCTCAATGAAATCATGAAATCGGAGAAGCGGATCTTGATCGATGCCTGTGGCGTGCGATGTGGAGGCAAGCTTATTGAGAGAGAGGGAATGCCGGTAGATCGTTATATCGAGCTCACCTCGGAACTTGGTCTTAAGAAGGCGAAGGTGTTGCCCTCAAAAGAACTAGAGGAAAAAGTCTACAAAACTATCCGGAAGGAAGCAAAGGCCCTTCTAGGAAAAAAATTGTTGGAGAGGAGATAATAGAGCTAATATGAGCAAGGTAATAGAAGTCACGGATCAAAATTTTGAGGAGGAGGTTCTAAACTCAGATCTTCCCACGGAGGTTGATTTCTGGGCACCCTGGTGTGGTCCCTGCATGATGGTTTCACCGATATATGATAAACTTTCAGAGGAATACGATGGTAACTTTAAGTTTTGCAAAATAAATGTGGATGAGAACCCTCAAATAGCCATGGAATATCAGATTAGGAGCATACCTATGCAGATGTTTTTCGCTCATGGTCAGAAACTTGACCACATCCTCGGCTCAGTTCCTGAGGATATGATTCGGTCAAAGGTTGAGGACATTCTCAAAAAGTTTCCCTCTGATACAAAGGGGCAGGTCTAAATAAGGAGAGGAACGCAAAGGTGGCAATTGCTCGTAAGGAAAACATAAAGAAAATATATGAATCGTTACCGAAACGTAATTGTGGCCTATGTGGGTATGATAATTGCGGACAATTTGCGAAGGCAGTGGCGGAGAAGAAAGCATCCCCTTTTGGTTGCAGGCAGAATCCGTGGTTAGGTTACAGACTAAGCGAAATCATCGGGGTAAAAGTACCAGCCTACGGTTATGGAGTCCAATCTGCCTTCTATGCTAAGCCAGGCGGTGCCCCTTCCCCGGAAGTCATAAGAGAAGAAGTAAGAGGGCTATTCCAAAAAGTGGATAATATCTTGGCAAGGATTGAAGACCTGAAAGCAAGGAGATAAGATACGGTGTAAAGAGGAAACCAGTTTAATTTTTAGTAGGCTTATTTCCCGATGAAGATGATTGATAACAGGATAAATTTCCCAGCAGGGATGAGGTTATGCCCTCCCAAAAGGAAAGAGCAGATGGAGATATTTTTAAGAGTTTCCATTTTAAATGAAAGGAGGTGATCAATATGCCTTGGGGAGATGGAACAGGTCCAGCAGGACTCGGTCCCATGACCGGCAGGGCGGCCGGTTACTGTGCCGGCTACCAAGCCCCTGGCTATGCCAACCCCTATGGCCGTGGTTGGGGCAGAGGAGGAGGCCGCGGCTGGGGCAGAGGTTGGGGCCGCGGCGGGGGCAGAAGTTGGGGATATGCGCCGTATGGGTATGCACCCTATGCTGGGTATTCGTCGTATGAGGCTGGATATTCACCCTATGGGGCTGGGTATACACCCTATGCCGCCCCATGGGGACAGGCCCCTAGCAAGGGACAGGAGACTGAGTTCCTCAAAGACCAACAAGGATTCCTCAAGCAGCAAATGGAGGAAATCGACAAGCGGCTCCAAGAACTCGCTGCTGAGGAGAAAAAGTAAGAAAGTAAGGGGGAGGGGGCTTACCCTCCCTACCCCCTTGCCAATCGTACCGTGAATTACTATATATTAAGGACGGGCATGATAAAGAGTTGCCACGTGGGTTATTGTTAGTACTATCTGTATGTCGAGTAGAATATACTCTTATATGAGTCGTGTTCCATTGGGGAATGGGAAGAGTATGCCAACCAAAGAAACGAGGTTTATAGCTGGGCTGTTCGCCCTCAACACAAATTATGGATGATGAACAGCATGTAAAGGAAAAAGATGAGCACACAACAAGAGCAAGAGGCGCACGCTGCAGAACAGAGGAAAACGGAAGAGCAAGAACGAGATAAACGAGTAGCTCAGACCCTTGGAAAAATTCGCTATAAGATCATGGTAATGAGCGGCAAGGGTGGCGTTGGCAAAAGCACCGTAGCCGTTAACCTTGCCGCCGTTCTCGCCGGGGAGGGTCAACGGGTGGGGATCCTCGACGCGGATATCCACGGACCTAATATCCCCAAGATGTGGGGGGTTGACTGGAAGCCCCTGCAAGGTGGAAACGAAGCTATTCGTCCCGTGGAGGTCCTCCCCAATGTCAAACTGATCTCCATGGCCTTTCTGCTCCCCAATCCCGATTCCCCGGTGGTGTGGCGGGGACCTCTAAAACACACCGCCATCAAACAGTTTCTGGGGGATGTGGAGTGGGGCGACCTTGATTTCCTGATTGTCGACCTCCCACCAGGGACTGGAGATGAACCCCTAAGCGTGGCCCATCTAATAGAGGGCATGGATGGATCCATTATCGTCACCACCCCACAGGATGTGGCCCTCCTGGACTCCCGAAAGTCGGTAAACTTCAGCAGGATGTTAAAGATACCGGTCATCGGCATCGTGGAGAACATGAGCGGGCTGAAATGTCCCGAGTGTGGACATCTTATTCCCCTCTTTAAGATAGGAGGGGGAGAAAAGGCCGCCAATGATCTCAAGGTCCCCTTTCTCAGCCGCATCCCCATCGATCCAGAGGTGGTGCAGAAATCCGATAGCGGCACCCCCTATGTGCTTTCCTATCCGGATTCAGAGGCGACAAAGGCCTATAACGAAATAGCAAAAAAATGCAAGGCCTTTGTGGAATCTCCTAAAGAACAGGGAAAAGAGAAAAAGGGCGGGACAGCCACATAGATAGCAGACAAAAAGCAACAAAGGAGGTAATGACGTATGAAGATTGCCTTTGCCAGCGAAGACAATCAGGGATTACAAGGATCATTGAGCGCCCATTTCGGGAGATGTCCTTATTATACCATGGTGGACGTGGAAGAGGACAAGGTAATGGACACCACGGTAATCGACAATCCCTATTTCAACAGCCACGCCCCCCCCGGTGTAGTGCCTCAGTTCATCAAGGAACAGGGCGCCCAGGTAATGATCGCCGGAGGGATGGGGCCGCGGGCCCTCGAGCACTTCAACCAGTTCGGCATCGAGGCCATCACCACCGGAACGCAGGAAAGCGTGGAAACAATTCTGAATGCGTATCTGCGTGGCGAAATCAGCGGGGCCGCTGGCTGTGATGATCACCACCATTAAAGAAAAAAAGGAGATAAGGACATGAAAATAGGAGTCACCTCTACGGGCAATACCCTCGATTCACCCATCGACCCTCGGTTTGGTCGCTGCCAATTTTTTGTCTTTGTGGACCCCGAAACCATGGAGTTCGAGGCCGCGGAGAATCAGGCCATGATGGCCGCCGGTGGGGCAGGTCCTCAGGCAGCCCAATTCATCGCCAATAAGGGGGCTGAAGCGGTTATAACCGGCAATGTAGGACCCAATGCAGCCTCTTCCCTGGCCGCAGCAGGAATCAAGATCTTTGTCGGCGCTCGGGGTACGGTGAAGGAGACCATCTCGCTCTTTAAAACTGGCCAATTGCAAGAGGCCGGTGAAGCCACAGTTGCTTCCCACGCCGGCATGGGAGGCGGCATGGGCCAAGGTATGGGCGGTGGCAGGGGGCAAGGAAGGGGAAGATCATAAAGATTCGCCCTCCTCAATGAGGAGGAGCTATTATAATGGGGCGTCCGCGCACGAACTATATCATGAAGATAGAGTACCAACAGATCGGAATAATCCATACCCCTTTCCATAAACCTGAAGGCACGCCTATACAGCCTACGGGAGCAGCCGGCGTTCAAGGCACGGTAGAGATATTCTCCGAGTTCGCCCAAGGATTGCAAGACCTCGAAGGCTTCTCGCATATCATCTTGATTTATCACTTTCACCGAAGCGATGGATTCACGCTCCTTGTCACCCCCTTCATGGATTCGGTTCAACGTGGCGTCTTCGCCACGCGTGCCCCCAAGCGCCCAAATCCAATTGGTCTATCGGTCGTACGGTTGCATAAACTACAGAATGAGACGCTTCTTATCGAGGGCGTGGACATCTTGGATGAAACGCCTTTGCTCGACGTTAAGCCCTACGTCTCTGAATTCGATCATTATTCGGCAGACCGCATCGGTTGGCTCGAACAGCCAAAAAGACATGTGCGGGGGACAAAGGCAGATAGAAGGTTCACATGATAGAATGCGAACAAGCGGCCCAGCGGCGACGGCACGCCGTCCGTTGAGCCTCAGCATTGGAATAAAAAAGGGAGTCGATCATGCCTATCTATGAATATCGCTGTCGGTCCTGCGGAGAGGTTTCTGAAATCTTTCAAGGTGTAGGGGAAAAAGACGACCCCCTCCAGTGTAAGTATTGCACCAGTCAAGACCTGGAGAAGCTCCTTTCACCCGCCTCTTTCTCATTCAAGGGCGGGCTCAATGAAGAGACAGGGTCACGGTGTTGTGAAAGCGGGGTATCCTGCGCAAATCCGAAGCGCTGTTGTGAAAACTAACCCATAATCAAAGAGGAGTATTCGATGCCTCGAGATGACGGTATCTGCTCCCCTGGTGAAGGGTGGTAGGGGAGTAGGTCGAGATGGTCAAACAAATAGCTAGTGAACTTAAAGATCATGTCCCATTTACTGCCATAGGGACCCTTACTGGGATTACTATCATGGTGATAGTAGTCTTTGGTAAGGTTCATCCCCAGATTTCTCAAGGCATTTTCTATACACTTCATCCTCTTCACGTTCTGTTAAGCGCACTGGTAACCACCGCCATGTTCAAAAGACATAGTCAGGGCAAGCTATTGCCGGCAATTATGATTGGTTATTCAGGCTCAGTGGGCATAGCAACCATAAGCGATTCTATCATCCCCTATTTAGGAGGGGCATTGCTTAGTATCAAAATGGAATTGCATATCGGTTTTATTGAAAAGTGGTGGCTCGTAAATCCCTTGGCGCTTGCCGGGATTGCCATCGGCTATCTAAGGCCAACGACAAAATTCCCCCATTCTGGACATGTGCTGTTAAGCACCTGGGCATCACTGTTTTACTTCACTGCCTTCGGGATAACCCCGTGGATACCCCTGCTCCATTTTGTCTTCATCTTCCTGTTTCTCGCCGTCTGGCTTCCCTGTTGCTTAAGTGATATCATGTTCCCTCTCCTCTTTACCGGCAACGAAACCACTGAGAAGGCATTAACATATAATTTGCGTGGTCATCATAATGGAAAAAAATAGAATGACGGTCCGCATCACTACTCTGAGTGACAATACTGCCAGGCTAGGTGACTTCCTCGGGGAGTGGGGGCTGAGCATCCTCGTCGAAACCGGAGATACGAGCATCCTCTTTGATACCGGGAAAGGCATTTCTGCCAGCTATAACGCGGATACCATGGGCATCGACCTCGGCAAGATCGTCAAAATCGTCCTGAGCCACGGTCACTACGATCACACGGGTGGCTTACCTCATATCCTGCGTAAGATGAGGAAAGGGGTGGAGATTTTAGCCCATCCTGACATCTGGGCAGCTAAATACAGCCGGCACCAGGATGAGCCGGAAAGATATATCGGGATACCATTCCAGCGCTATGAACTTGAAAGCCTCGGGGCTCGTTTCAACCTGACGTCAACGCCGGTCAGGATAACTGACGCGATAACCACTACCGGCGAAATTCCAATGGCGACCGGTTTTGAAGAGATAGATAACGCTTTGTTTGTCAAGATAGATAGTGGATGGCAGCCGGATGAACTCATGGACGATCAGGCGCTTATCATAAGCACACAACGAGGCCTGATTGTTGTCCTGGGATGCGCCCACCGTGGCATTATCAACACCCTCTATCATGCTCGAAAACTTACCGGAGTGGAAACAGTACACACTGTGGTCGGCGGTGCTCATCTTATGAATGCGTCTGAAGAACGGATATACAAGACAATTGCTGCCCTCAGAGATCTTGGTGTCCAGAAACTGGGTCTGTGTCATTGTACTGACCTGCCGGCAATGAGTCTGATGGCTCAGGAATTCAAGAAAAAATTTTTCTTCAATAAAGCAGGTGTCAGCATTGAGTTTTCTTAGGCCACGTACAAGCATTTTTAATTTTGAAGTTAACAGGTATTTAACAAAGGAGGATTGAACATGCCTAGAGGTGACGGTCAAGGCCCCCCTGGAGGGGGCGGCAGAGGAATGGGCAGGGGTAGAGGTCAGGGAACGGGACCTGGAAGAGGGAGGATGGGCGGCACCAGACCGGGTGCCGGTCCGACAGGGGAGTGCGTATGCCCACAATGCGGTGCCACAGCTCCTCATCAAGTCGGGGTAGCCTGCTACCAGGTACAGTGCCCCCAGTGTGGCACTGCAATGGTCAGAAAATAGTACAAGATGATCTGCGTCTGAGGGTTTCGACCGCAAGATTACGAAGAGGAGTAGTGTAATGCATATCGTAGATGCGTTTCAACGGCGTTTTGGGGGTAGATGGATCGGTGTTAAATTCTATTATGATGACCTTCCCACCAGCAACGAAAATCCCATCAGGGACGCACGTTTCTGTGAGGCCATAACGGGGTCCTTAATTCAACCGGTGCTCTTGAAACCCGAGAGCCTTAATTGCCCCGGAGCCCGTTATGTGTTTGGCTGGGATGAAACGGTCAAAGCGGAGATGGTGGAAAAATTTCATCATCAAGAGGGATTCAGCAAATCAAAGGCAAAAGAATTGGTGCAAAACCTCCCGAAGATCAGCGGGTCCCTGAAGGGGATCGGCCTCAATTGCAAAAATGACCCTGATCTGTTGCTGTCCTATCTCCAACCCGGGCAGGTTATGACGTTGCTCAGGAGTTATCAAATTCGCTTTGGGGAAGATCTCAACTTTGATCTCTCAAGTATCGTCTCAGTGTGCGGACATGTGGCTGTGGAGGCTGTTATCAAGAAGCAGATCACCCTCTCTTTCGGCTGCAGAGATGCTCGGGAATATGGGGGTATAACGAGGGATCGGGTGGCCATTGGTGTGCCTGTAGAGCTGGCGCGGACAATGGCGGAGGAAAAAGTATGATCATATCGGTGGCCAGTGGAAAAGGAGGGACAGGAAAAACCACCATCGCTACCAATCTGGCCCTGTCCCTGGAACAGGTTCAATTTATCGACTGCGATGTGGAAGAACCCAACGCCCATCTCTTCCTCAAGCCCCAGATAGAAAAAAAAGTCGCGGTTACCATCCCCATCCCCCGTATTGACGAAACCAAATGCACCCACTGCGGCCGCTGCGCTGAGGCGTGCGAGTTCAACGCCCTCGTCTGCTTTCCCCAGACCGTTCTCGTATTCGACGAGCTCTGCCATGGCTGTGGCGCCTGCTCCTATATCTGTCCTGAGGAGGCCATAAGGGAAGAAGAAAAAGAAATAGGAGTAATAGAGTTTGGAAAAAGAAACGGGATAGACTTTATCCACGGCCGGCTCAAAGTGGGTGAGCCCATGGCCACGCCCATCATCAGGATGGAAAAATCCTTTATCAAAAATGAAAGGATAATTATCTTAGATGCACCCCCCGGGACGTCGTGTCCGGTTATCGAAACGGTCAAGGGGAGTGATTTCTGCCTCCTGGTAACGGAGCCTACTCCCTTCGGTCTTAATGATTTGATGTTGGCCGTGGAGTTGCTCAAGCAGTTGGCAATTCCCATGGGGGTCGTCATCAACCGCGCCGATGTGGGGAACAAAGACGTGCATGAGTACTGCCGACGGGAGGGAATCCCTATACTCCTCGAAATACCCATGGATCGCAACATCGCTCATCTCTACTCTGAGGGAATCTCATTGGTGGAAAAGCTTCCGGAGTACCGGGATAAGTTCATCGGCCTCTTCGCCTGGATCAAGGAAATTGCCGAAGGAAACGGTAGCTCATAAATAAAGGACTGGAAGGACTTGTACCGCCAAGATGAAAGACCAGAGGGATCAACGGGTTATCTCGTTTACAACGAGACGATCCTCGACCACTTCAAGAACCCCCGCCACATAGGCGAAATAGAGGACCCTGATGGATCGGCTGTTGTCGGAGACCCAAACTGTGGTGACCATATCCGACTCTACCTCACAATAGAAGGAGATAAGATTGTCGACATGCGGTACAAGGTATTTGGGTGTGCCGCAGCCATCGCCACCACCAGCATCCTCAGTGAATTGGCCATAAACAAGGATTTGGATGATGCCCTTGCCATTACCGACGATGACGTCATTGAGGCAGCAGGGGGGATACCGGCAAGAAAGGCCCACTGCTCCTTGCTCGGTGTAGCAGGACTTCACTCGGCCTTAGCAGAATACTTTATAAAAAAGGAAAAGGGGGAACAGTGAAACAATTGATCGTACTCAGCGGCAAAGGTGGTACCGGAAAGACCACCGTAGTCGGGGCCTTTGCCTCTTTGGCAGAAAAAAAGGTTCTGGCCGACTGCGACGTGGATGCCGCCGACCTCTTTATTATCTTGGAACCAAAGAACATCGAAAAGACCGAGTTTTATTCAGGCCGCAAACCGAGAACAAACCAAGAAAAGTGTACGGCATGTGGTATATGCACCGACCTGTGCCGCTATAATGCCATCGAGAACGGGGTCGTGGACCTGGTGGAATGTGAGGGGTGCGGCCTCTGCGCTCTGGCATGTCCGGAAGAGGCCATCAGCATGGAGGATGCCTTTTGTGGTGAATGGTTTATCGCCGATACTCGATATGGACCATTGGTCCATGCACGGCTGGGAATCGGGGAAGAAAATTCAGGAAAACTGGTAGCACAGGTACGCAAGGTAGCCCAATCGATCGCAGAGGAAAGAAACCTCGATCTCGTCCTCATCGATGGCCCACCGGGGATCGGGTGTCCGGTAATCTCTTCCCTTGCAGGTGTTGATCTTGTCCTCATCGTTACAGAACCGACCGTTGCCGGTATCCACGATCTCGAGCGATTGATCACACTTGCCCAACACTTCAGCATTCTTCCGTCTATCTGCATCAATAAATATGATATCAATATAGAAAAGACCCGCGCAATCGAAACGTATTGTCATGATAACAATCTCCCTATACTGGGAAAGATACCCTTTGACGTGGCCGTGGTTAAGGCCTTGGTAGAGAAAAAAACGGTGATGGAATACCCGTGCCCCACGATCCATCACGCCATCGAGGACATGTGGGGAGGCGTGCAAAAGACACTGAAGAATATTCATAAGGATGCAGGGAGCGCTCATGAGCAAGAGGGAAGATGAACTAAAAAAAGAAGGGTGGCAAAAACGCTTTCTTGCCGAAGAGCCTAGATTGAGCGAGATGGTCGAAATGTATAAGGAGACGGGATTCGAGGTACACCTGGAACCTCTCTCTGCGGTGGAAGAGCCGGATGAAAAAAAGGAGGAGTGCCAAGCATGTCGGATCTGCTTTGAGGGGGTTGAGGACAAGTATCAGGTGATCTTTACTCGTCCACAAGCGGTGGACGAGTAACGGACGGCATGAAGATCCTGGAAGACCTCCTCGAACATCTTACCCCGAGCGAGGTATCGTTGCAAGATGTCATCGTCGGGGCACATTGGACAGCTGTCATGACGCTGCGGTGTGGGCTCGCATCTACCATGGGAGACTCCCATCCGCACAAGGGTCCGAGTGTGCGCGATGCAGGAAACCTGACCGAAAAGGGCATCACCGAACTCATGCAGTTGGTCCGCTCAGAGAGCCTCATGGAGGCATCCATCGGCATGGCAACCATAAACTCCCTCATCGAAATCGATGAGAACAGGTGCTCCGAGGTCAACGCCTTTGATCTCCTCGCTGAACAGGGGGCAGGCAAAGAGGTGGCCGTTGTCGGCCACTTTCCCTTTGTGCCCAAACTGAAGGAGATCGCCCAAAACCTCTGGGTCATTGAACAGAGGCCGTACCCCGGGGATATCGAAGCAGATCGAGCCGCAGAAATCCTCCCCCGCTGTCAGGTCGTGGGAATCACGGGCACCGCTTTTATCAATCATACCCTCGAATCCCTCCTTGCACTATGCCGCGATGCCTTTGTTATGCTCATAGGCCCCACCACGCCCCTCACCCCCCTGCTCTTCGATTACGGGGTAGACGCGATCTCAGGTTCCCAGGTAGTAGATGAGGCCCAGGTAGTGCGATATGTAACGCAAGGGGCCACGTTTCAGCAGATCCACCACGCCGGGGTACGACTCCTCACGATGACAAAATAGACTGATACAAAAAGCGGCCTCCTCTCCCTTCCCTTGCAGGAAGCGAGAGGAAAGGGTATAAAGGGACGGAATGTGTGCGACCGGAAGGCGCAGATAGCCTTCCGGTGAGAGAAGCGACCCCGTGATCCGGAACTCAGCGTCAAAACTAAAGATCACTCCCCCTCCGGGTTATCAATTCCTGCGCGAGGGACCACGAGAGATGTTGATCCGTGAGGGATCCGAAGACCGTCTTCGTCGCCAAGGACTCCTGAACCCCGCAATACTGTGGAACAAGACCGCTCAACCAAGCCACCTGATGGGCAGGGGTGAGGTACTCCTCATCAAGGGAAAACAGGGGGAGATGGCCGTCAGGAAGTACCGGCACGGGGGGTTGCTGCGTCGCCTCACCGGCGACCTCTTCTGCTTCGGCGCCCGCCCGTTTCAGGAGGTAGTTGTCACCGAGAGGGTGAAGTCCGCCGGTGTACCCACCCTCCAGATCCTGGCGGCCATCATGGAACGGGGATGGGGTGGGTGGTACCGAGGATACCTCATCACCAAGTACCTGCCCTCAGCAACGGATCTCATCTCCTACCTCGATACGGAACCGGAGGGGGAAAGGAGACGGGAGGTCATCGAGCAGGCCAGCGAGGCGGTAAAAAAGATGCATAGGGCTGGAGTCTATCACGCCGATCTCCACCTCAAGAACTTCTTGGTCGAAGAAAAAGAAAAAAGGGTTTTGCTCATAGATTTCGACAAATCAGTGGCCTGCACCCACCTGACACCCTCTCGAAGGATGAAAAACCTCAAGAGGCTGGACCGGTCTGCGGAAAAACTCAAGAGGCATGGGCTTTCCCTGGCCAGACGGGACAAGGAGATATTCTGTCGAGCCTATGTCGCCGGTGATCAAGAGATTCGTTCTTATGTGAAGACCTATCTGGAAAGGTATCGCTGGTATAAGTTTCGCTACCGATGGGGCTGGTGGATCGCCAGGGTCGTCTATCCCCGCCATAAACCCTGGAGGAAATCGATCACGTAATCAGCTACTTGATCCTCCATCCCCCCCCAGAAGTGGTCGGCGCCCGGGATTATATGGATCGCTTTCGGTTGCATAAGGGAATCAAACAAGGCCTCCAGTGGTTTAACGGGGCAAACAAAGTCTCGATCCCCTGCCACGAGAAGCTTCGGCTTGGCAACATCGTTGAGACAGGAGAAGTCATACATTTCAATCGGCGGCGAGATACATGCTAACGCCCTTACCCGCTCATCTGCAACGACAGCCTTCGTTCCCACAGCGGCCCCGAAGGAATACCCCGCGAGAAAAAGGGGGCAATCCGTTTTCTCGATGACAAAATCCACGGCACCCCGCACATCCGCCTCTTCACCAACACCGTCTGCATAGGCCCCTTCACTTTTTCCTACCCCCCGAAAATTGAAACGCAAGGTGGAAAACCCTCGTTGGGCCAGGGCACCTTGCAGGCCCCCTACCACATTGTTGTCCATATCACCGCCGTAGAGGGGGTGGGGATGACAGAGGATGATTCCCCCGCGACCTTCCTCTCCCCGACAGAGGAGTCCCTCTAACTGCAGACCGTCCTGAGTGGGAAAAGATATCCGTACTTCCGTCAATCTTATCCCTTATAGGGGAGGGCCTCATCGATGAGCATCACCGGGATATCATCCTTGATGGGGTAGACGAGCTTGCATGACTTGCAGATGAGTCCATCACCCTTTTTCGTCAGGACGATTGCACCCTTACACTTGGGACATGCCAAGATCTCCAGCAACTCTTTGTTAATAGCCATTTTGTTCCTCCTTTTCGCTGGTTCCTGTAATAGTATCCAATAGACTGCCTCCAAGAGGTCCTGTGCGATAAAATCCGGTGGTCCTCCCTGCCAATCCGTCTGCTCCCCCCTGCCATGGCCCGTCAAGACCACTATCCCCTTCCCCCCTACCCGATGGATCGTCTCGATATCGTCAGACTTATCCCCTACCATATAGGATAGGGAAAGGTCTAGTGCCAACTCCCCTGCGGCCCTCTTTAACAGACCCGGCTCGGGCTTGCGACAGGTGCACCCCTCCTCCGGGTGGTGAGGACAGTAGTACATCCCATCGAGGAAGGCCCCCTCTTGGTTCAGCATAAAGCTCAGCCGTTTGTTGATCTCATCAACGACGGATGCAGGAAAGTATCCCCTTGCCACCCCCGATTGGTTGCTCACCATCACCGCCCGAAAACCGAGGTGATTGATCAGGCGGATGGCCCGGGCGGCTCCGGCGATGAGCTCGAGAGCCTCTGGATCGCTCAGATAACCCCTCTCGTGGATGATGGTACCATCCCGATCGAGAAATATCCCTCCCCTCAAATCCATTCCTTCTGCTCCGCCTTGATCAAGGCCAGCTTCTCGGCCAAGGCACCCACGTAATCTCTCCCCTTCTCACCATTTTCCAACGGTTCGAGCCACGCCGATGGAATCGAGGAACGACCGTAGTACGCACCGGCAATGGCCCCGGCCATGGCCCCGATGGTGTCGGTATCGCCGCCGCAGTTGACCGCCGTTTGCACCGTATCCTGAAAATCCGCGTTGATGATAAAAGAGGCGATGGCGGCTGGCACGGCCCCTATGGCGCTCACATCTCTCGGGAAGCTTAGGGCAATCCGTTCTATCTTTGCCTGGAGATCGCCGCCTGCATCTATTTCCTTAATCCGTTCGATCTCCGCCATCATGGCCTTGTCCACCGCACCCACCCCCTGGGCGATCTCTTCCAGAAAGGCGAGGTGGTCTATGGTCTCTCCCTTGACCCCTTTCTGTGTGGCTATGCCTACTGCCATGGCCTGGGCCAGGGCACCGGCCAACCCCTGAGGATGTCTGTGGGTGATCTGGGTGCAGGAAAGGGCAATCACCTGTAATCGCTCCCTCTCGTCATAAAAGAAGAATCCGATAGGAGCGATGCGCATGGCACCCCCGTTCCCCCAGCTATCGGTCCCGACCTGGTCCCAGGACATCCCCTGGCGTAGGTGGTCCATGATCCCGTAGATGCGGGCACCGTAACCGCGGTCAGGGTGAAAGTTCCCCAGAAACCGCTGGGCGGTGAGGGCCGGATCAAAGCCGGGGTCTTCCCGCAGGGCTTCCATAATCCCGATCATCATCTCGGTATCGTCGGTGTAGATCCCCTCCCCTATCTCCTTCAAGATTCCATGACGAGCCCTGATCATTTCCCAGGGCCATCCTTCCACCTCCCTGCCCATGGCATCCCCTACAAAGGTGCCGAGGGCCGAACCCTGAAACCGGTCGATGAGGGTGGATAAGAATTCCTCTGACATTATTACACTCTAGTTTACAAGAACAGTTTTACCAGGGAAGGTGTTAATCGGCTGCCTCGTTACCATAGATTCTTATACGATTTTCTTCGACAATCCATAAATGATTTTTCAAAGGTTCTTTATCCATATAGGGAATCGCACTCCGTAACATGTTCAAAAGGCTCCCTTTGTCCTGCCGATGTGGCCGAAGTACAATAACTCCAGCGGACTTTTGAGGAATATAGGCTCTTATGTCTGCAAAATCTAAGTCTAATGTGACTAATATCCTTTCTTCTCGAGTACATATATCAACGAGCTGAGCATCTCCCGTGCCGGTTAAACCCTGATCATACACCGTCAATGCATCATGGTGGGCAGCACGAAGTACATCAACGAATTCAACGAGGAGGTTCTCATCAATTTTAAACTTCATCCGTTTGTCCCAGTGATCACGGGTACAATACGTTCACGCGCCAATTCAGCCGCATAAGCTATAGCGCCCTGAACATCTTCATGTTTCAGAGATGGATAACTCTTGAGAATTTCCTCCTGGCTGGCCCCCGCAGCCAAATTGTCAAGGATGACCGAGACCATGATACGGGTACCCTTAATGCAAGCCTTTCCATGACATACCTTTAGATCTACGGAAATGCGTTCACGCCAATCCATTTTTAATACCTCCTGTAATTTTCGCAATTTTTATACATTAATCATATTATCCTCTATGCTCGGATACAAGGCATCGATCTCCTCCTGCATGGCAAAGGTACGGTGTTGCTGTGGTGTTGATACGGTAGCTCACCGCTCCATAGCCTCGTAACATCTAAAACTACCTAAAGAAGAAATCTTCAAGACGAACCACCCCATTTTACAAAATAATTCCTAAATGTCAATTTTTTCTTACAGACATCTACATACTGAGATGAACTACGAAATCACTTAGTGCATCGGCGGGCTCCGTTGTAACATTTTGCGTAACCGGCTGCCAAATGCATAGTGAGCAATAGTGAACGACGCTTTTGGCAGTCCGAGTTAACGCGATTGTTATGTTGCATTTGCATACAACGCCTTCAGTGCCTCATTGGGCAACACATATTCAAGAGCTCCCATTGGCATACGGTTTAATTTCTTGATGATTCCAGGTACCGCACTACTATGTATACCACCTTCAGTTTGAATATGATATTTGTAGTGAAATGACAAATCATTCATGGAACCAAGTAGGCTTCTATTATTGGTATTTGCATATCCTATCAAATCATATTCCGTCATTATTTTTTCCTTAGCTACATCTGAAATATCTTCATCTGCAATAACACATGCCAAATTTTCTTTGAACAGCCGAGATAAATCTCGTATTTTTGCACGCGATACATCAGGAACGATAAAGTTAAAAAGCGTTTTGTCATTAACAAACAAAACACACTTCCTTCTGTCGATATGCAACAAATTGGCATGCCAACCACCAAGGCATGACATTTCAGGATCTATTGTTACAAGATCCTCTTTTTTCAAGCCCATTTCTTTTTGGAGTTTTTTTGTACACCTGATTAACTGCATAATTTATTCAGCGACATAACGCCTGGGGTAACCTGCTGTGCCACCTAAACTTACCACGTCAGCACCGCCGACGTTCTCGCAGTCAGGTTGACCCATTGTTATGTGATTTTACTTTATGAACAGGCATCACTGCCTTCAAAATAAGGAGGATTCTTTATCCAGCCTATTTGCCCTTTATGATTTTTTACTTTTACCCACCAGTCCGCATCTGGACGTGATATTACTTGGAGTAATAAGTGTGGTGGCGGTGGATCTGGATCTGGTTTATTGCTTGAAATTTGATCTGAATATATTTTACCTTTATACCAAAACAAATCATAACCCTCGCCAGCGTAATGAAGCGTGTATATGACCTCTCCTGGTTTTAAATTTAGCTTCTCTTCATTGTCATCGCTACCCTGAAGATATCCCATCTTTATAGGCTTAATGACTTTAGTAACTCCAACTTTATGTGTTATAACAAACCCCGTTATGGCTATTACCTCCTCATCTTTTTTTATCGTAAATGCAATTGGTGCGTTGGTTTTTGGTTCTTTGAAAGCCTTGACTTCTTCGTTAGACTTCCAGCTCCCATAAACACAACACTCAAAAGGGCATGCACCATTATCATAGTAGGGTAATTGTGGCATTTCATCTGCGTTGGCTAATGCAATATATCCAATAATTAAAACGAATATTGTAATGATGGTAAAGTTTTTCATCTGATGTTCCTTTTACACATAACGTGGGAGCTGAGCGGCGGCACGAGCCTGCGAGCCACCGAAGGTGGGTCAGGCAGGTGAAGTGACGACCGTTCCAGCGATTTGTTAGGCGGACCGCTGGTAGCGGTCCGCCGTGCCCGCAGGGCAACAAAGCGATTGGAGCGGAGCTCAGCTCCCACGTAAGGCGGACGAGGAGCCGAGCGGATCAGCGAGCGCAGCGAGCAGCGAGGTGACGAGAGCGTGGCGACGCGCCCGTTGATTTTCATTGTCTCTATTATGTTTCTATTATTCATTTTATTATTCGGGCGCGACGCAAGCGGTCCGCCTTACATAGATTATATTGATCCGCATAAGATGCGGAGTTTTGTTTTTCTGCCCTTATAACACGCCATTGGATCGCTTGCCAGAGGCGTGTTAACCTCTTTATATTCAACTAGTTAGACTCTATTCGGCGACTTATCACGGCAGCTTATGCGGATCGGCATAATATCCTCCTTATATTGCCTTAAAGCCCGTCCACAGGACTGCGAACACTATAGAATTGTGCGAAGGCCCAGAGGCATGATCCTGGAATCGTCCAACTGGATTCAAAGGGACTGATATGGAGTGGACCCCTGACATACGTCCCCCCGGTCTTGGGATCAACCAAACGCTATCACCTTTTCTTCAAGGATGTCAAGCTCCAACAATCTTTTCTCAGATTGAGCTAGTCATGAATGTTAGAGTGTTATAGAAGTTTGTAAAGCGAATCCCCATCCCCCCTTTCTAAAGAGGAGTAAGGGGGGATTGAAAACTATTTTCTACGTACCCTGGTTTCACGCCCCCAAGAAGGTTATAATGGGTTAGAAGGTGCGGCATGCAGCGGAGACCACCAAGACCCTTCTTTACCCCCGATGAGATCAGGGTGGATACCTTTAAGGCCTCCGGCCCTGGCGGACAGCATAGAAACAAACGGGAGACGGCTGTGCGGGTCCGCCACCTCCCATCGGGTATCAGCGCCCTCGCAACAGAGCACCGGTTTCAGGCCAGAAACAAGGTATTGGCCCTTCGGCGCCTCGAGCTGAAGGTGCGTGCCTTACGGGCAAAGAAGAAAAGGCGCATCCCCACTTCCACCCCCCGCTCATATAAGGAAAATATACTGGCGGCCAAGCGCCATCGGGCACAGATAAAGAGATGGCGAAGCAAGGTCATCCCCTTCGAACTATAATATCCTCATCCCCCCCTTCCCCCCCTTCCAAGGAATCGAACTCCTCAGAAAGGCGGGGATCTTCCCGGTCGAAGTCAGCAAAAACGGCTTCCAAGGTGGGATCGATTTGATGAGGCGGGGTACCGTATACCTCTTCCCTCTGTAGGCGCAGCAGGGCGATCCCCACCACCACTAAGAGGTAGTGGGGTACATAATGGAAGAGACCGAAGAAAAAACCCGAACGGGACTCGGTGATCAACAAACCGCGAATGCCTTCCCACACGGTATTGAGGACCAAGAGGATACACCCAACGATAAAAACTTTCTTCATCCCGCGGTAGTTCTTTTCAAGGAGTTCCCTTTTTTCGACATAGTATTCCTTAAACTGGTACCAGCTCCGCGAGATGGACTTCAGAACCGTTTTGCTCGTACCCTCTTGGGCTTGAACCTTACCGAGCGTAGCATGCCTCTTCCCCCGAAAGATCATATACCTTCGAACCAGGGCCTCTGTCTCCATACGCAATAATTCATACCTCCTCTGTCCTCTGATGAGGCAGTAGGCGAGAAGACCCAAGATACCGATGGAGATGAGCGTATTGAAGGGGTCGATACCCTCTCCCATGGCAGTAACCGGGGCAAAAAAATCCAGAATCATCTCCCAAAAAGTGCCATCGTTCATGATATCACCGAGTACTCCTCTTCCAAACGCACCGTAGTTCCCTCCGTCACCGTTTGGAAAATCTGGTGATCTCCTGTGATCTTACCCACGATGTTCACGGCACTGGCCGGTCTAATTTCATCGCCGTGGCTCATGGGGGTAGGTCCAAAAAAGATGCACAAGGCCCGCCCCTGCGGCCAATAACCGAGATCCCCCCGCTCTACCACATCTCGAGCTGTATCATCAAGTTCGGCTTCAACGGGTATGGCAAAATAGATCTCCTCACCCCACAGGTTTCCCTCGCCCTCTATGGGCAACGCCTCCCAGATGAGTGCAGCCGTAGGGTTCTCATTCAATTCACCCCGGACTGCTGAATCACCGATGTAGATCTTTATCCCTCTGCTCATCTCCTCCCTCACGTCGGATTATCCTTGCAGGGGTTGCATCCCTCAAGCACCCCCTGAGGAAGTCTCCTTCTAGGTATCCTACCGGTTTATCAAGCTCGCTATGTATCCCGCGCCAAATCCATTATCGATGTTCACCACTGCCACATTGGAGGCGCAGGAGTTGAGCATGGCCAGGAGGGCGGCCACCCCCCCAAAGGAGGTCCCGTAACCCACGCTGGTGGGAACAGCGATAACAGGCCTGGCCACTAACCCGCCAACCACACTGGGCAGGGCCCCCTCCATCCCTGCCGCGACAATCAAGACATTGGCCTCCATCAATTGTTCACGATAGTTCAGGAGTCTATGCACCCCCGAAACCCCGACATCATAGAGGGTCTCCACCCTATTACCCATTATATGAGCGGTTACTGCCGCCTCTTCGGCGACGGGGATGTCCGAGGTCCCCGCTGAGATAACCAGGATGACCCCCTTCCCCTCAATCCCCCCCTCGCTGACCTGTAGGGTAATGGTCCTCGCCCGCTGGTGATAACTGGCTTGGGGGAACCGTTTGAGAATGGCCTTCGCCTTCCCCTCCTCTATCCTCGTCACCAGGATGTTCTCGTGTGCCTCCACCATTCGTTCCATGATCTTGATCACCTGCTCCACTGCTTTTCCTTCACCGAAGATCACCTCGGGAAACCCTTTGCGCAACGGACGGTGGTGGTCTATCATGGCCTCTCCGATATCTTCGAAAGGGAGGGTCTTGAGCTTGTGTACGCCCTCCGGGACGGAGAGCTTCCCTTGCTGGATAGAACGCAACAATTCTTCCAATTTCTTCGGATCCATTGCTCTGCCTCGGCACCCACATTCTATGCTCCCCATCCTTGAGAAGTCAAGCGATTGTACTCGTTCACTACATATGAGACAAATGGGCATGTGAGAGGTAATTAGCATTGACAATGCCATTGTCTTTAA